>Ga0255352_1000313_pt1 | contig 27555 bp, 26 predicted proteins | sample HBST0metaG_FD_189939 | JGI IMG/M metagenome (GOLD analysis project Ga0255352, IMG submission 189939) | Peat soil microbial communities from Stordalen Mire, Sweden - H.B.S.T0 | ecosystem: Environmental > Terrestrial > Soil > Wetlands > Peat | place: Sweden: Norrbotten County, Stordalen Mire...
GCCTGACCCCACCTTTACCGCGCAACAACTTGTCGACAACTTTTATCTGAAGTACCACGACGGAATCATGTTGGGGCAATCGCTGTCGACGGCATTTGGCATTCTGTATATGGTCTGGGCGTGCCAGCTGACCATTCAGATGTGGCGGCGCGAAAAAACTCCAATTCTTTCCATCCTTCAACTCTGCGGCGGACTGCTGACCTCTTGGGTGCTGATCTTCTGCCCGGCTCTTTGGGTGTGGTGCGCAGAGATGGCGGGCTCTGTCGATCCGCAAATGATCAAAGCCGTTCACTTCCTAGCTTGGTACACATTCGACATGACCTACATGATCACAACGGTTGAAGTCATTGCTATCTTCTGCTTGGTGATGACCGACAAGGAAAAGCCGGCGCTCATGCCAAAATGGGCGGCTTCACTTGCGCTCTTCTCGGGCCTGTCGTTCCTTCCGCTGACGTTTCTTCCCTACGTCAAAACCGGCATCTTTGCCCTGAACGGCTATTGGTCCTTCCATACGGCCTTCATCAGCTATGCCCTGTTCACTGCGATTCTCGGCTACTACATGGCGAAAGACATCAAGCGCGTGAAAATTCCGGCTGCTCCAGTTCTCACGCAAACCCTCAACCGCAACCAGTCCATTGGCTAGGCAGCGTAGAGGAGAGCAATGACGGCTGCGACAAACAGCTATCCGGTCCTACGTTTTGGGTACCTCGCTGGCACTGCTACCGGTGGGGTACCCAAAACGCTTCGCGCAAGCGGGCGCTCAGTCGGCAAGGGGTATCCTGTCTTATGAATACTGGTATCACCGAGCCGAAGACATCGGGAGAATAAATGAAAACCGCTTCAAAACGAGAGCTTACGTCAGGCCGAATTCTTGATGCAACGTACCAGGCAATCGCCGTTCGGGGATGCAGTGCTGTAACGCTGCGGGAGATTGCTGAAGAGTCTGGAGTAGCCCTCAGTCAGCTCAGCTACTACTTCGGAAATAAGGATGGTCTATTTGCGGCAGTGCTCGAGCGGATGCAGCAAGAATATGCACAGGGCCTTGAGGCAAAGCTGCGGAACTTGACGAGTTTTCAGGGGCGACTGGAAAAGCTCGTTGACTACAACCGGATGCTTCTGAAGGAAAACACCGACCTTTATCGGAACTTCCTGGAGTTTTTCAATTTTGCTATGGCCTCGCCCAAGTTCAAAAAGCAGGTAACGACGTTCCTGGCAGGGATCTCCAGAACAATCGAGACGCAGATCACTCAACATCAGAAATCCGGCCAGAAGCTGGCTTCCTTTTCTTCAGCGGCGATCACGCACTTTATTCTGTCTGCGTCTTTTGGCATTTCCCTCCAGCACCTACTGGCGCCAAAGAATAAGGATGTAGAAAACGGCTTCGACATTATCAAGACCGCTATTGCCATCATATTTACAGCCGATTCGAAGGAGCGAAACTAGCCCATACGAGCAGTTTCAGCGATTCGAGCTATGACTCCGAGAGTTCTGTCGCGCATCGGCAGCGCATTCGCTGTTCCTGGACGATTCGGAGAACAATTGGCTCATCGCGAACTGCCGGATGGTCCGGTTCAGTTGCGCGAGGCGGCCTGGAGTGAACCTGTCCCAACCGAGACTGCTTAGCGTCATATTGCGAAGTGCGCGGAGGTTCACGATCGTAGCCAGCACCACGGCAACCCGCATTTGCAAGCCCTTGTCGTTCCTGTTGCAGCCCATAGCTTCTGCGACGGTCTTGGTCAGCGCTCGTTCGAAGCGGGCAACGAGTTTCCTCGTGGATCATGCGAAAGGCGTCGTCGGCATCGTATTCGCAGCGCACGAAAAAAGAAGCCCATGCTTCGGGTTCCGGACCTCCCACCATGAAGTGGAAGAAGCGGCTGAGCGCCTCGTCGATCCGTGCCGCGGGATCGACCCCGTCGACGACCTCGAGATCGGCAACGACCGGATCAATCTGTTTTCGGGCGTAATCGGCGATCGACTGCGCAGCAGCCATATAGAGTTCCCGTTTGCCGCCGAAGTGATAAGGAATCGCCGATAAATTGACTCCGGCACGATCGGTGAGAATGCGGGTGCTCGCACCCTCATATCCAAGCGTCCCAAAGACCTCGATCGCCGTGTCGATCATCCTTGATCGGGTCTCACTGCTGCGAAGGGCGTGGCGGGATGGCATTTTCTCGGTTATTGTATCCGATGATTGCACAGATACATTATAGGTCAGCCGAATGAACTTGCTCATGCTATCGCCTTCCAGAAACCAGCGCGAACACCAGAACCAATCGGACTCGTTCTCGCGATGTTGGGGCTAGAATTGGCGGCCAGATTCGACCCATGGATGTGCCGCCGACCACCAAAAGAGTTGCAGGACGCCGAGCAGGAAAGCGGAGGTCAGAATCGCCCCAGCAGCCATCAACAGGTCTTCCAGGTTGCTTCACTGGTTAGCGCAAAGCCGGCGTGATCGGGAATCGCAGCCCACTTCTGAACATGGGCAACGCCGAAATACGATGCGGTGAGCAAGCCGCCGAGCAGCTAGGTATTGGACTAGGCCACTCCTAAAAATAGGTATTGGGGCGCTTGGTGATAGGCATAAAACGCCAAGGCCGAAAATGACGAATGCCTCGATTGCGATATCGAGCATCGCGGCTGCCACAAAAACCACAAGGAAGTGCAGTTTCCCCAAAGTGCGGCTGAGCTGGCCGTAATACTTCGATACCACCAGCGGAAGAAAGCCATACACGGGAATGCGGCTGACCGATCAGTTCACCCTATCGTGGGCACAGGTGAAATTCGACAGGCGCCTGATACGACTGACGAAGACGAAGAACGGTTCAGCCCGAAACGTGCCTCTCAACAGCGTCGCTCTAGCTGCACTGGAATCACAGCGCGCGATGGTCACACATAAGGCAGCCGATCCCGTCTTTCCGCGTCCTGACCAATACGCGGACTATCGCCCCTGGTTCCTGCCAGTTCTCAAAAAGGCTGAAATCACGGACTACACCTGGCATGGCAACAGACACACATTCTGCTCATGGCTTGCGATGGCCGGGTCTCAATCAAGGAGATTCAAGTCCTGGCCGGCCATAAGACGATCAGCATGTCGGCTCGCTATAGCCATCTTTCCCCAGAGGTCACAGCATCCGCGTCAGAACGTCTCGTGCAGCCAACAAGCACTGCCTGACACAACATGCACCAAAACAGGCACCAAGCGAAAATTGCCTCCCGTTCGCGGAAGGAAATTTTGCATATAACTCTTTTGTTTTGTTTGGTGCCCGGAGGGGGACTTGAACCCCCATGACCTTGCGGTCTGCGGATTTTAAGTCCACAACGCATGAATTCTAAATTCAGTAGATTCTTTATTTACAGAAAGTTAGCCAAGACTTCGATGCGGTTCCGTGAGGTTCTGTGCAGTCCTTTTTTGATAGTTTGGGCACAGTTTGGGCACAGTAAAAGTGCTCGTTCAAGCGTACTTTTTGTCAGAAAATCAGCGCAGATACCGCGGTTGCAATCGCTATAGATTTTGCTGCAAGACCTCTTCGGGATGCACCGCTTCTACCCCTGCAAAACGTACAAAATCTCGGGTATTAAACGTCAGAATCCGCTTTACTCCGTGTACGCGCATGGCGGCAACTAAACGAGTGTCATGCACCTGAACCCCAGAAACGCCATAATCGACAAGCAGCTTGCGCCACTCTTCATGCACGGCCAAACTATCGGAAAGCAACCTCAACCGTGCTTCAAAAATCCTTGCTCGTTTGTCCGCTTCGTCTGGCGATAGCCCAAATCCGTTCCGGGCTACTGGCCGCGTTGACGCGTTCCAAAATTCACCAAGATTTTGGGATGTGTAGCAGAGTACAGCACCTGACTTAACCAAGGTGTCGAGCGCGGCTTCAACAATCGGGTAATCCGGTGCGTCTGGCTGTACCCAGCGAATCAGAATGTTGCTATCGACCAAATACAGCACATCAGCCATTTAGAGACGACCCTCGTAAAAGCTCTCCCGTGTCAAAGCCGATGTATCCACGTGCGGCAATTTGTCGGAGCCTAGGGCAATTTCACGCAACATGGCGTGCAGTTCGTCCACCGTCAGTTTCCCAGATCCTGCCGGAGGCGCGGCCAATACCTCGTGAAGAAGGGTTCCCGCATATTTTTCAAGGGCAATACCGCGCACCAGCGCAGCGGCAGCAAGCAAGGCCTCAGTCTCGGGGTTGAGTTCAACCTGAATTGTCATAATAGCCCTCTCTGGCTTCATTATCCGACGATTACGATGCAAAGTCGATGTTAATCGCTAACGTCTTGCAAAAGAAAGACATCCCCCGATAGTTGGATGATAAGCCGAGGCTGGAGGCCGGTGTCAAGGCTCTTGACCGCGCAGCGGCGCGCAAAGCGCGGCCTTGACACTGGCCGGGCCTCGGCTACGCTCTCTCGGTATCGGGGGATGTCTTTCTCTTCCCTGACGTTACATGCCCAGTCCAATTCCCATGGAGATTTCTTCAACGGGAACGGATTGTGGAGCGATCTTGGGGGCCAGAGCTTCTGGCGCAATGGCTAGCGCGTGGGACACATCCCGGCTGAGAGCCTTGCCGAGTTCGGACGCGTTGTTGGTGAAAATCTGTGCATCGTTCGCGCCGCGTGAGATAGAGACATAGGCCATGCGGCTGTTGAGCAGGTCTTTCGCGCCCAGTTCCGTGTCTACGTGAACCAGCACGCGGTCGGCGGTCTGTCCCTGGCTGGAATGGCTGGTCACGGCATAGCCGTAATCAAGATGCGTCTGCCTGCTCGTGTCGAGTTCGACCGTGCGTCCGCCGTCTATCCTGAGCCGCAATAGCCCATTACCGTCGATGCTCTCTATGGTGCCCAGTTCGCGGTTTGCTACCTTGAGGTTGTTCGCGGGCGCGGTGAACTGAACGCGGTCGCCCTCGGAAAAGCCGCGCATCTCTTGGCGGAACACGGAAACGCCCTGCTGCCTGCGTGGATCGTAGGTGCGCTCGGCTCCGTCCGGTAGTTGGACCATCAGCCGGTTGGCTGCTGCATCGATGCTCTTCACCTGGGCATACGCGCCCTTACCGATGCCGGTTTCTTTGGATGCGCGCGAATAACGCAGCACATCGCCCACTTCGTAACGTTCGGCCCAAGTGCGGTCAGCCCCGGTAAGTTCCTGGCGCGGCACAAGCGTTCGTATCTGGTGCTCTGTGTTGCTCACGACGCCCCTGCCCTGCAATTCTGTATGAATACGCTCGTTGATCTCCATACGAGAACGGTTGTCGGGCGAAATCACCAATGTGCTCTCCGGCGATTTCGCATACTCCTTGGCAATGGCCGTGATACGTTCATCGTGACCATGGATTTCATGGATTCGGTCCTGCCAATCGAGATTCTGGATGGCCTCGCGGACTTCACCGCGCGCGAGTTGCTCAACGACTTGTTTCAACTCTGGATCTTTCTGGTGCACAATTTCTTCGAGCCGAACAGTTTTCATCCCCGCGTCCTGAAGCTGGGCAAAAGGCCGTCCGGCCTCCACGGCTTCGTGCTGCCTGTGGTCGCCTACCAGCAAGATACGGTCATGCGGATGAAGCCGTTCGATAAAGTCGTGCACCTGACGGGTCGACGCCAGTGAGGATTCATCCAGCACATAGAGGCGCTTCTCGCCGGTGTCCGGCTGCGCGCCGCGCGCAAGATGTTTCTGGAGTGTGGACGTTTCCATCCCGGCCTCAGCAAGTTTCTGAGCAGCACGAGAAGTGGGAGCGAAGCCTTCGACGCGGTATCCCTCAGCTTTAGCCGCTTCTCGAATCACCGCAAGCGTGGTCGTCTTGCCCGCTCCGGCAACTCCATCAAGTCCTACGATCTTTTCGCGCGAAACCATGAGGTCGTTTACAGCCTGGCGCTGTGAATGATTCAGCTCCGGGTGCCGGTCTTCGACCTCGATTCGGATTCGTGGCGAAACCAGCATTGGGTCGCCGTAGTCTCGACGATTTCCAGCTTGCACCCGCGCGATGGTCTCACGCTCCATCTCAATCATTGAAGCAGTCGTGAGCCGCTGACTGCCATCGTTACGAGCAACTGCTTGAAATTCTCCTGACTCGACTCGTCGCTCGAGCTCCTTGCGAATATCGGCATGGGTGGTTTCGCCCATGCCGCGCGCCAGAGCCGATTCGAGAATTGCGCGCCGATCCTGTACGGCGGACCTCTCGAAAACATGATCTCGCGCCCAAGTCACGGCTTGTTGCGCCTTTGACTGTGGATTGCGGATCAGCGTTTGCTCGTGCTGCCGTGCCTGTGCAACAACCTTGTCCGCTTGATTGCCGAACTGCGTGGCAAGTTCGCGGTGACGGCGCAAAACTTCTTCCTGCGATAGCAGTTCCTTGTGATCGCGCGTGTGGTGCGCCGCAATCTGTGCCGCTGCCGCGCCGTCGATGCCTTGCTCACGGAGATGTTCTTTGATCTGCTCCCGGCGTGGGCTGGACGCTTCCAGATATTCTTGAGTGTAGCCTTTGATCTCAGGTTGCCCATGCTTGCCGCGCTCGACCTCATAGCCCAGCTTTTCAAGCCGCAAAGCCAACTCGGAGCGGTAAACGGCAGTCGCGTACCGCTGCGAAGTAAAGAGTTCATGTGGTTGCAAGGCGCGTGTCTGGCCGTTGTCGCGCTCGGTCACATTGAAGATGACGGCATGAGTGTGCAACTGTGGCGCAGCATACCCATCGACGGGCCGCGCCGTGTCGTGCTCAAAGGTTGCGGCTGTGAATTTTCCGGTTGTCTCCGGGGCATGAACATTGCCGATGCGAGCCTGCGTGTATTGTTCCAATTCTCCAAGCGCAACACGCACACTCTCGCGATGTGCTTCCCGCACGCGGTCATCACCACCCACAAGCGCGGTAATCGAAACCGACTTCGGCGCGGAAAAGGTCGCATCCCATCCGGCGCGATGCTCAACGCTGGTGACCTCCTTGCCGCCTTTACCTTCGTAGGTCCGTGAAACCTGATGCTGGACAAGCTGCTCCTCGGTGAGCGGATGCTGGCCTTCGGTCAACCGCGCGAAATGTTCATCGCCAACTGCTCCCTGCAATCCCCATTGCTGGGCGAGTTGGCCACGCCATTCGCTGAATCCCTGCTGGTCGCGGCTCCAGTAGTTCTGTTTTTCCGATGCGAACTCGCGCTCATGGTAATTGCGCGCCTGACTCGCGGAGAGAGGTTTCGAGATGGTAAGCATGGGACACGCTCCTTATCCATCGGCAATGCATTCGTTCATTCAATCTCGTCTTTCTTGCTCCATGTGAAAGCAGATTTCTGTGCTTTATTCGTAGCCCCAAAGGGCGAAAACGTCGGTTGTACAGGCTTCGCTGGCGACATAATCGGCGGTGAGACTGGCCTATCTTCGGCAGGAATTTTCTGCGTTCTATGCGCTACCAATGCCAGCAAGAGGGAATAAAGTTTCTCGGCTGTGGTCGTCCACTTCCAGAGCATGAGCAGCATCGGCTCGAACCATGAGGTTTGCTCCAGTTGCCAGCGCATATAACGCCATTTGCTCTCCAGCCATGCAATACCCAACAAAGCAAAACAAAAGCTCACAAGGCCACACAGCAAGGGAGTGGCGAAGACAAGCCACGCATTGTTTCCATCGAAGAATTGATCTTGGAGAAATGGCCTGAGCGTAGCCACTGAATATTGTTCTTTCGGCCCAAGCTCCAGAGCCATCCATCCCGCCTGCCGTGCGGTTGCTGACAACAGTAGTGAATGCTGGTTTGCCGCTCTGGAAACGACTTCGTCTTCCAGCGCAATTTCAGGCTTTTTGCCTGGAGCGGTCTTGTAAAGCCATCGAATTACGACCTGCGAAGATGGGGCAGTACTGGGCCGGGAACACCATAGATATGGCCACAGGTAATGCCGCTGGGCTGGCGTCCACACATGCGCGCTCCACAGCATGAAGGTTCCGCCGACGCAAAGCACCGCCAGGGTGGTATACCACCAAACGAACTTTGGAATCCTGAATCGCCGGATCATCGCTCACAACCTTTCGCTTCGTTCTGAGCGAGAAAATCCGCAATCAATTTGCGCGCCTGTGCCGCCTTTCGGGCGTCCGCCTGATCGCGGATTTTGAGGATGGAATCCGGCAGCAGCGCCTTGCCTTCCGCTGTCGCCAGCGCTCCCGCATGGAAGAGGCTCAGCAGCGTGTAACGCATGGCCCACAACTCGGCAAGAACCAGCTCGGTCGGATCGGCGGGCTTCTGCCGAGCCGTGCGCAGCGTTGTTTCGCGCAGCCATTCCGAGAGAGCCTGACCGGCATTTCCGGCGGCGGATTCAATCTCGCTAAGCTCTTCGGGAGTAAACCGTGTGGCCGCTGTTTTCGTGCGGTAACCGGGTTTCGCGGAATCGGAAGACCGGTTGCTGTTTCGATCCAGCACTGTCGAATGAGAAGCGTTCATCGGAACTGACCTCCTCGGGCAATTTGTACCCGTTCAGTCGAACTCTTCTATCTTCAACGTGTTTACGCCAAAGCGCTGTTGAGCACTCTTACTGTTTACCGACGTAAACACGCGTATACCGCTGTACAACGAAAAATCAAAACTCCGTGATCTGAAAGACGTTTACTTGTGTAAACGTCCGGGCGCTTTTCGGTTCCATGCAGTTCCCGAGTTGGGGGTGTCGTGTCCACCGTTCATCCGCTGCGTAAGCAGCGCAGCGCCTACAGTTCGCCATACTCCATCGCTAGCTCATTCCACACGCGCTGCAACTCGGGCATCTCCCAAGCGCGGCGAAAGCACTCCTTCACTGCCGCCCATTCCGCATCGCTGAAGCCGAAGGTTGTACGCCCCTCGCAGCGAATCCAAATGCGCGGTTCCGGCTCGCTCGAAGCTGACGTATAGCCGAAGAAAGAGTGCCCGTTCCAGAAGGAATTCGGCATCGCGCTGTTCCACAGTTCGAGTAGAGATCGGAACTCGGAAATCATCGGATAAGCCGCCATCTCGTGCATAGCTTTTCGATCTGCCGGAAAGTTCAAAAGCACGGAAAGATCGGTGACGTTTCCTGCGGCGAAAGAGAGCACAAATCCACCCTCGAAAACTGACGAAATCGGCGACGTAGAGCGTCGCGCAAGAAGACTGTTGGCGGCGGAATCTCGAATGGGAACGTGGTAAGTAATGTAATGGCCTCTGGCAGCAGTCTTCCATAGCGCAATCCAGTAAGGCTTCAGCACACGATTGAGCGTCTCGATATTGCTGAAATGTTCTTCCTCCAGCAGGTTGTACAGGTTCCTCGCCGCGAACTGCGGCCACACACTGGGACGTGGCGTTTCCTGAGCCCGAATCAGCCGCTCAACCGCTGTGGGTAAGTCAATCTCTTCGGACAGCGTAACCTCCTGCCCGTTCTTGTTCAAGAGGGGAAGATTGCCGAGGTATTGCGCGTCGCGGCTGGCCTTCTTTGAGCGCCGTATCTTGTAGGCTGCGAGAAAGGCTTCAAGAATGCCCTTCATGGTCTCTTGTGAGACGGGCATTCCCTGCATACCTTCGAGATATGTCTCCGCGCCCTGACGGATGAAATAGGCAAGGACAATCCACTCGGCTTGAGAGAGCGATAGCCCGGCTTCGATCTTCTTCCGTGCCTGCACCAAAGACTTCGTTGCCTCTGCCAGCAAGTCGGCCACTTCCAGCCTGTCTTCTCGCGCTGATTCGAGCAGTTGTTTGGCAACCTCTGAAGTCGAAACATTCTCGCCATTCTTATGCGCGAGCAAATCCTTCAAGCTGTCGAGCCGGGCGCGCAATGCCTCGGAGATGCGCACGGAAATTACCGGCTGTTGCGATGCGGCTGCCTTCTCGGCCATCCTTCTCCTCCTGAACGTCACAGTAAATTTGTAACGATACATGTTGACTTTAGGTCTACATTGCGCTATTGTCAAGATGCAAGATTAGTGAGGTGCCTATGCGTCTTGTTCCCCCTCCGCAGCACCGCCTTCTGCGAACTAGGCAGGCCGCAGAATATTTGTGCATGAGCGAATGGAAGCTCCGGCGTCTGATTCAAGACGGGCTCTTGCCCTATTTACACGGCGGCGAAGGCGCGCCATTTCTGCTCGACATCCGAGACCTTGATGAGTACATTGAGCAGAATAAGCAGCGTGACACGCTTGACAGCCTAGACTTGCGCCCGCTGTCCTTTCCCCCATTAACGCGTCCATCGACTCTGAAGGGAGGCACTGACTATGCCACGTCCACGCGGAACCGGAAGCCTGTATCAGCGGAACGGCAGCGAGGTCTGGTGGATCAAGTACCACCGCAACGGAAAACCATATCGTGAATCCACGCAAACGACCGATAAACGCAGAGCAACTCGTATCCTCGCTCTACGACTGGCCGAGATCAACACCGGGACTTTTGTAGGTCCTCGCTCGGAACGAATCACAGTTGCAGAATTGGCCGAAGACTTCCTGCGAGATTATCGAATCAATGGGCGCAAATCCATCGACGACGTAGACGCACGCTGGCGGCTCCACATTGGCCCCTTCTTTGAGCAACTGCGCACTGCTCAGGTCACAAGTGAACTTGTCGCAAAATACGTGGATATGCGGCAATCAGAAGGCGCACAAAACGCCACCATCAACCGCGAAATGGCTGCTCTCAAGCGTATGTTCCGGCTCGGCATGTATGCTACACCGCCCAAAGTTTTGCACTTGCCTAAATTTCCGAAGCTGATGGAAGACAACGTCCGCAAAGGATTCCTCGAAGATGCTCAGTATTCCAAGCTCATCGATGCAAATCCTGAACTCTGGTTCCGCGCTCTGGTCGAGATGGGCCGGACCTACGGCTGGCGCATCAGTGAATTGCTAGGCTTGCACGTTGGCCAAATCGACCTTGAAGCACGCACCATTCGCCTCGATCCCGGCACCACGAAGAACCGCGACGGTCGCGAAGTCACCATGACGGGGCCGGTCCATGCTCTTCTGTCAGAATGCGTCACTGGAAAGCCCCCCGAAGATGCAGTGTTCACTTGGCCCGATGGCCGACCTGTAAAGGATTTCCGAGGCGCATGGGCAAACGCCACAAAAGCTGCTGGTGTCCCTGGTCTGCTCTTTCACGATCTGCGCCGGACCGCCGCCCGAAACTTGCGCCGCGCCGGGATCGCGGAAGGTGTCATTATGAAGATTGGCGGCTGGCGCACACGTAGTGTATTTGAGCGCTACGCTATCGTTTCGCAAACCGATATTGCAGATGCATTGAAAAAATTAGAGGCGAGCTAAACGGCAACAGCCACTTTCTTGGTGACAGGACGGTAGTGTCCAGTCTTTTGTGTAAACGATCAAGTTGAAGTTCTGTTTCAGGCAGGACGAGCACTCGATACCGCACGGGTTTTCGTGCGGCGCACCTTCGTTTCCATAGGGTGTACTGCAATGCTTGTCTGGAGATGCAGCCGGTCTGCATAACGCAACGACTTATCGATGCACGCCTGAGAGGTTCGTTTCTTCTGAAGATTACCCACAGAGAGATGATACTTGTCAACCTATTCCACATGTACACCAAACTGCTCGACCAACTCCTCCAGCGTCTTGTCCCTTCCAAGCTGCCAGTGCCACCTTCACGTTAAAGGCGACTGTGGCGCGGACGTTTGCTCTCCTCTTCTCGACCATCTCAGACTGCAGAAAAACAGATATTCGACTCATTCCTCTGTCCAATTTCTCGCGACCGGCTCAGTATTCGCCGGCACGAACCTGCGTTTTAGATTCGCCATCCGCATTGCAACTCCTGCTGCTTCTGTGCCCATATTGCCAAGCTTCATTCCGGCACGCTCAAAAGCCTGTTCCTGAGTATCGCACGCCAGAACTCCGAAACTATGTGGGATGCCAGTCTTAAGGGCGGATTCGCCGATTCCGCGAGCTGTTTCCTGCGCGATGATCTCATAGTGCAAAGTTGTTCCACGTATCAGGCACCCGAGACAAATCACGGCATCATAGTTCCCTGATTGAGCAAGAAACTGCGATGCGATTGGAATCTCATATGCGCCGGGGACATGAACCGTTTCGATCTGCATTTGCGGAACGCCACCTGCAATCAGTGTGGCTAGGGAGCTATCGAGAAGCCGCTCCGTAATCAAAGCATTGAAGTCGCTAACCACAATGGCATAGCGGCAAGACGCTGGATTCGAAGCGCAGCAATTCACCTCTGCGGTTTCAGGCATTGCCCATTTCGCAAGATACTTGGCCGCGATATCGGTCTCGATATTGACGTAATCTCCAGCGGTAAGCGATGAAAGGTTGGTCATTTTGCAGGTATGCGGAATGATGGCGACGGTTAAGACATGGTTCTCTAAGTTAGCAACCGTCAGGCTGATTCCTTCAATCGCAACAGACCCTTTATAAACGAGATATTTTTCCAGATCCGGAGTTACTTTGATCCGCAGCCAGAAGTCCTCGGCATTCGCCACGGGCGTCAGATCGAGGAGCTGTCCTACGCTTTCGACATGCCCTTGCACCATGTGGCCATCGAACCTGTCGCCGACACGCAACGGTCGTTCGAGATTCAGCTTGGCACCTGCAGCGAGGCGTGAAAATGAAGTGCGCTCCCAGGTTTCAGCAGCGAGGTCTGCACAAAAGTCACGATCCATATGCTCAACGACGGTCAGGCATACGCCGTTCACGCAGATGCTGTCGCCGATGTCTAAATCCTGCGTTACACGATTCGCCTGAATTCGGAGGCGTCTCGTCCCCGCGCCCGGCATGATATCTGCCAACTGTCCAACTTCATCGATGATTCCCGTAAACACAGTGTCCTCCTTCAATCATTCAGGACTAAACCTGAGTCAGTAGATGCCCGAGTTTTCCTTTTTTGGTCACAAGATAGGCTCGCGCATGAGGATCCGGTACAACTTCGCAAGGTACGCGCTCGACCATTGCAATGCCACCACGCTCAACCGCTTCGACTTTGCGCGGATTGTTTGTGATTAAACGGACTTGATGCAGGCCAAATGATTGCAGAATCGCCACCGGCAGCGCGTAATCCCGATAGTCCACCGCATAGCCAAGATGCTCATTTGCCTGCACCGTGTCGAGACCGTGGTCCTGCAGGGCATACGCACGTAGTTTCGCCATGAGTCCAATGCCGCGCCCTTCCTGCATCTCGTAGATCAGTACGCCGTGCCCCTCAGCTGCGATCGCATCCATTGCCATGCTCAACTGTTGTTCACAATCGCATCGGACAGATCCAAATACCTCGCTTGTCATGCATTGGGAATGGATTCGCACGAGTGGGACACATGTAGCGAGAGAACCTTTTACCAAAGCCACGGCTGTCTCGGTACGATTTCCGACAGTGCGCTCAAATCCCAACACGCGAAAAACCCCTCTGACCGTCGGCAAATCGGCCGCAGCAACCTGCCTTGCAGTTGTGCAACAAACACCAGTCGACATCATCCACCCATTCCTTTCGCTGATGCCCGTAGACGATTGTTCATCAAGTGACAGAACACTCACGGTGCAATGCCACACTCCTCTCCGGCTAGCAGGCGACGAGAGATTGGCGGAATTCAGTCTGGTTACGATAAGCAATCAATTCAGAGATACTCAGGACAGTGCAACCATATTTGTCGGCAAAGCGAACAATGTCCGCTCCCTTCGCCATCGTCCCGTCAGGATTCGTGACTTCGCATAGAACGGCTGCCGGGGATAGACCGGCAAGTTTTGCCAGTTCGACTGCTCCCTCAGTATGCCCTTGACGGGCCAGCACGCCGCCGGCGACGGCACGCAGCGGAAACACATGCCCCGGACGAACCATATCCTCGGGCGCTGCATCCCGCGCAATCGCTGCGCGTATCGTGCGAACCCGATCGGCCGCGGAAACTCCAGTTGAGATTCCATAGCACGCGTCGATCGTAACCGTAAAGGCCGTCTGGTAGCAGCTCTCGTTGTTCGCGACCATCTGAGGCAGCTCGAGCTGACAAAGCTTTTCTTCGGGAAGGCACAGACACACGATGCCGCTGCACTCTCGAATCAAGAGAGCCATGACTCTTTCCGAGAGTCTTTCCGCCGCAACAACCAGATCGGCTTCGTTTTCGCGATCGAGGTTATCGACGAGAATGACAGGATGACCGGCGCGCATATCTTTCATTGCACGGCTCAGCCGCAACTCGAATGGGACACTGCTTAGTTCGTTCATAACGCTCCCCCTATTGCATCCATTTGCTGAAACACTGTTCTTGTCAAAGACTACGATGGACGTCTCGGGAACGTGTCTTGCCTTTATACCCTCGCAGCGAGAGGCGAAAGGGCTTGGTCTTCTCTCATCCGGACTATGACCGTCGGCCCTGGAATTGCACCAGGTCTGCTGTCCCTGCCTGAAGCAGGCGCTCGCGGGCTTTGACCGCCGGTGGGGATTTACACCCCGCCCCGAAAACGTACGTTGATTTGCAACTACCGTCGATTGCCGCGGAAGGATTACTTCTGCACTGCACGCTGGAGTTCGACGGTAACTTCGATTTCCGGCCGATGATTTAAGTGTCCATGCAGCAAGGCCGAATTCTTATTCATCGATCCGACTAAGGTCAGTTTGACCGGTTCGCTCGGACTCGATATCTTTCGAAGTACACAAGATGGAGTGATGCACACATCGGCTGATACGTGCGTTCCATCTACGTTATAGGTTCCCCTAAAAGTATTTGCACGATCCGCGCCAACGATTTCTCCATCTCGCGACACAATCATTCCATTGTCCTCGCTGCTTCCTGTCGAATAGCGAACATACCAGACGGTTTCCATGCGAATATCCCAACGCGCACTGATTTGCACGGCATACGCTTCCTGAAACCGACCGTCGCAGAGGCTTCTAAAGTTGCGCATTGCAGATTGCGTGCCAGTATCAACCTGCAATACACAACTTCAGCTAATGCTCAGAAGGTATATCTGAGCATTAGCTCTGGAAGATAACGGTTGTAGTTATGTCCGGGAGACAACGGATTGTTGCTATAGTGCTCGTACTCAAGCCGTATTCCAGCCTGGACATGTTGAAGCTTTGTGACATCCCACAGGAAATCACCGCGCTCCCAATATTCGGTCTTGTGTGTTCCGCTTCCATTGATGAACGAGAGCAGGTTAAAGTAAACATGCTGATGGGCGATATTTCCAGGTTTTGAGAGTAGAACCGACCGCCAGAACCACGTATTCTTTGCATCGATATTCGTGTACCTGTCGAGAACTCCGGAAGCGAAGTAGCCGAAGCCAGGAACCTTCCAATTCAAAGCGATGCCGAAATTGCGCGTCCAGAAATGAGGACTGTCCGGATAGCTTTCCCGCTCGAAACGTGCTTCGAGACTGACGTCGGATACCGGTCCATAGGCAATATGCTTCTTGGTAACCTTGCTCAAACTGAGCCGTGGATCCATTACCAGAAGGCTCTGCCAGTTATTTCCGGTGCTGTATGGAGTACCAACATTCCTTCCCTGGTAGGTTTCCGCATCGACATAGATGTCTCCCCACGGATGGAAGCTGAAATGCTCAAATTGAAACGTGAGAAGGTCGTTGGTCGAAGTGCCATAGCCGTAAACTGTATCCGCTTTGGCCTGGTTCGTGTACATTGCGTACACGCTGTTGATCGATATGATTTTCGCCGGCTCCTTGACCTTGTCGGCGGATGCGGTTTTTCCGGCATCGCTTGCCCCGGATACAGCCGGGCTCGATCCGTCCGGAGTTGAGTCTGTATCAGGCTTTGCACTCGTTGCGTCCGTGGCATTGGGCACGGCACTGTCGCCCATTGCTGCGATATTGGTTGTTTCAGCATGCGCGCATGCAAAACAACCGACCAGACACGCAATCAGGAACGCGCATGTCTTTTTCATCTTGACTCCTCCCTCAAATGACTTCCTAGCAACTTCTCATCATTGATTTGGCACTGCATGTAGTGGTTCAGTCCACATGCGGCAGCATCTTCTCGAAGAAGCCGCCGCACTTGGAATTGCACTTCCAACGACGCGTGAGTGCAGACCGAACGGACGCTTTCGCGTGGCCTATTCCTCGTCGTCAAGAAAATGCACGTAATTCTTCTTGGCGAAGTCTTTCTTGTCCGGTGGCAACTCCAGATGTGAAAAGATCGAATTTGTCGGACACTCGGCGGCACATGCTCCGCAATCGGCGCATAGGTCCGGATTGATGTAGAGTTGCGGTGACGACTCAAATCCAGCCTCGCTCTTCAGCGGGTGAATTGCATCGCTTGGACAGCTATCGGCACACAGCATGTCCTTTACGCAGGTATCTATGATGACATAAGCCATATGGTCAGTTCCCTTCTCCAAATGATTCGCACTGGGCGACGCGATGCCATTCGATGGCATCGATCGCTGTTGGTTTTTTTCACCTGCCTTGACCTCATCTTTGGTGGCAGACGCATTTCCTGCCGCCGGTCGGCGCCGTCGTTTCATCTGACAGGCTGCGCAGGCACCTACGGGATGTGTCGCTACTTTGCTTTCTCGTCTAATTTCTGGCGTTCGATCTCGACCCAGTGCTTCTCTTCGATCGACTGATCCACGGCATCGAGAATCTCGCAGCATCGCACACCATCTTCGAAACTCGGTGCGCTCGGCCGATCGTTTGCAACGGCCTCGAGAAACTCATATAGCTCGTGCGTAAACGTGCAATCCAGACCCAGAACGTGGCCGGCAGGCCACCATGATTTCATGTAAGCATGTTCTGGTTCGGTAACCTGAATAGTCCTGAATCCCTGCGCCCCCGATGGATCGTCCGAGCAGTAATACTGCAATTCATTCAGCCGTTCGAGATCAAACTTCAGGCTGCCTTTACTTCCATTGATCTCAAAGCCGAGCGAGTTGCGGTGCCCGTTGGCATAGCGTGAGGCTTCAAAGGACCCCAGAGCGCCGTTCTTGAATCGCGCGAGAAAGAGAGTGGCATCATCGACCGTAACCTCTCCGAGCGGCCCGCCGACCTTTGCTTTTCCACTCAGTCCGCTCATCGATTCCACAAGTGGGCGCTGGTGAATAAAGGTCTCATTGAGGCCGATGACACCATTTAGTTCGCCGACAAGGAAGCGTGCCAGGTCGATAACGTGCGCACCAAGATCGCCCAGCGCGCCCGATCCGCAAAGCTTTTTGTCCAGCCGCCAGACAAGCGGGAATTGCGGATCGATAATCCAGTCCTGCAGAAACCATCCGCGAAAGTGGAATATTCGTCCGATCTTTCCTTCATCGATCAGCTTTTTTGCCAACTGAACAGCCGGCGAAAAGCGATTGCTAAAGCCGACACCGTGCTTAACATGATTCTGCTCGGCGACTGTCCACATTTCGAATGCGTCGTGCCGATTGAAAGCAAGTGGCTTTTCGCAAAAAACGTTTTTTCCGGCCTGAGCCGCCCTGATGGCAATTTCTTTGTGCACGCTGCTCGGCGCGGTAATATCGATTACATCGATATCAGGCCGCTCCAGCAGCTTTTCCCACGAAACAACGCACTCCTGCCATCCGAGCGCGGCGCCGGCCTGCCGGAGCCAGGTTTCTTCCTCCGCCGGACCGCAAATCGCCTTCATATTGATATCGGCCGAGGGATTGAAAAACATGCGCACATGCTGATAAGCGTTGCTGTGCATCCTCCCCATGAATTTAAAACCAATCAGACCTACGTTAATCTGCTTTTTCATTGCTTTTCCCCTGTATCTTTCAGTTTGCGGATCGGTTCCGCTTATTGATTTGCCCACCAAAGGCCGGTCGATTTTTCGAAGACCATCACGCTCTTCAAGAAGTTCACGGCCTTCTCGAAACCTTCGGTCGCGGTCATCAGCGCGTCTTCATGCTCGATGCTGATCACGTCGTCGTATCCCTGCATGACGAGGTCGCTGATCATGTCCTTCCATACCAGCGTGTCGTGCCCATAGCCAAGCACGCGGAAGATCCAGGCGCGATTCGCTTCGTCGGTGTATGGCTTTGGATCGAGGCGGCCGTTGACGCGGATATTTGCCATATCCTCGCTGGAGTCCTTGGCGTGAACGTGATAGATCGTCTTGCCCAGCTTGCGAATCGCCGCCGAGGGATTGATTCCCTGCCACATGATGTTGCTGGGATCGAAGTTGCAGCCGATAACCTCGCCGATCGAGTTCCGTAGCTTCAGGAACGACTCGGGATTGTAGACACAGAAGCCGGGGTGCATCTCAATGCACACTTTGACGCCGTGATCTTTGGCGAAAGCGGCTGTCTTCTCCCAGTAGGGCAGAACCACGTCGTTCCATTGGTAGTTGTAGATCTTGGTAAAATCGTCAGGCCAGGGCTGCACGACCCAATTCGGATACTTGCCGGCGGGTGAATCACCGGGGCAGCCGGAAAAGTTGACCACGCGCTCGACACCGAGCTTTTCTGCCAGCAGCATGGTGTTGTGAAATTGCTCGTCGAAATCAGCGGCAATCACCTTATTGGGATGCAGCACGTTTCCATGCACGCTCAGGGCGCTGATTTCCATGTGGTACTTGTTGAGTAGATCCTTCAGTTCGGCGATCTTTGCCGGATGGGCAAGGAGTTCCTTGGGATTGGCATGTGCATTGCCTACGTATCCGCCACAACCGAGCTCGACGGCTTGAACTCCGAGCGGTGCAAGATATTTTAGCGTATCTTCCAAACTCCGATCGCCGAACAGTACTGTCAATACACCCAGTTTCATTTTCTTTACCTCATCTTCCTCATTGCTTAGACATGTGCCCATACTTGCTGCGGATAGGTGTTTCGCAGTCTTCCTTGCCCTAAAGCACCGTGGTTCCAGTGCACGGTACTGTGGTTTCGTCTACTGAGCGACGGTTTCTTCTTTTTCAACCACAGCTGTCTTGCGCCCGATTTTGGAGAGTGCGATGCCTCCAGCTTCGTTGCACCACCCGATGAGCGCACCAGCCACCAAAGAGAGAACGGTTGGGCCGAGCTTCGCTCCAGTACCGAAGAAGGCAGCACAACCAGCATATGCGCCAGGGATGAAAGACAACACCTTCCATTTCGCAACGACGCAAATGAGACAAGCGCCGATTCCGACGGTTACAGGCAAGGCGTCTGGAAAAGGAAGAAACTGTGACGTGTACACCATCAAGAATCCCCAGATCGCACCGGAGACGTTACCAACAATTCCGGTGACTAAGCCTTTTGCCTTGCCCCCAGCAGCATAAAAGCACGCCCATGATACAAATGCGACCCATGTCAGAACGTGGATGGACGCACTTACCTTAATCAGCACTCCGGCCAAGATCCCAGCAACAATTCCGATCGCGATTAGAACATCCATACGCAACCTCCTTCGCGGTTGGCATCATTTCTACATTTGAGTGACGCCTCCAATGTTTGCGCAGATTTCTAAAGTACTCTGCGCAAACATTGAGACTATGGAGTTAATGAGAAATCTAAGTCCTCAACACTCCAAGCGGGCCCTGATCACGACGCGCAGCAGCCAGCGATTTCGCGTAGTCCTTGTTGTAGGCAACGCAGCCGACATTCTGCTGACGAATCATCAGTTCGCAACACTGGTCGCAAGCATTGCACCAGTTCACTTCAGACTCATGTCCAGCTATAACCTTCTTGGGCAACAGAGGGTCGGCAAACGATTGACGGCCGATTGCAATCATGTCAACGATACCATCACGGATATTCTTATTTCCCCAGCCGAGTATGGAGTTCAGCTTAGGGTCCACAAAATTGAACGCATTGTGTCCGTCCCTAAATACCGTGTAAGCAGAGCCAACGACAACCGTTTCCGGCTTGACTACTTTCTTGACTTCCTTGGTGAAGTAGAAGTGGAGATAGGCTTCGTTCGGAGTATTGAACGGAGGCTCCATCAATGCAATGTCAGCAGAAGGTCCGCCACCCGTTTCGATAATGAAACTCGCGCCTCTATCTTCAATTCCTTTGATGAGTTCCAAGGACTCGCTAAGATCCATCACCGCACTATCGGGAGCTGCTGTCCCTTGGCCACCTGGGATGCCCTCGTACAGGGTTACTTTCGAACCGATGAGGAAGTTCGGGTCATTGATGGCTTTTGCGACCCTTTCGTACATCTCGTATGCAAAGCGGAAGCGGTTCTCCTTCGAGCCGCCGTACTTCCACTTGCGGTCGTTATAGGGACGAAGCATTTGCGACGCAAGATAGCCATGGCAAAGCTTCAGTTCCACACCGTCTGCTCCTGCATCATGCGCAATTTTTGCGGATACGACAAAATCGTCCAAGATCTTCTGCACGTCATCTTCACTGAGCAATCGTCCGCCTACCCCAGGCATAACCTTCGGGGTAACTCTTTCCGAAAAATGAGGTTCGCTGATCTCCCCCGAATGAGTGATCTGAATTACGAACAACGGCTTACTGTTGATCACCTTCAGATCCTTGATCATCTTAGTCAGAGCCTTGGCATTGCGAGGAAGAATCGAGAGTTGCTTGTCGCGTCCAATTGAGGTCGCGCAAGTAGTGATAGACTCCATATCAATCAGGCCAGCATTGCCCTCGAAAAGCTTGCTGTACCTAGCAATGGTCTTCTCCGTCGGGTTACCGCCATTAACCTTATCTTGTGTGTTAATGGCATCGTTGCATTCCATTGGCTGAATCACAAACCGGTTCTCGGCAACCCGGTTCCCGATTTTGATCGGCGTAAACAGTGCATTCGTTTCTGTGCTCATTGGTTCCTCCCTTTCCTGCTTTGTTGGTTTCTGGCACAAACGTCTTGATAAATCCGCATCAGCCAGAGCATTTTTGCGAGCAAAGCTTTCCCGTGGGCGCGTCGTGTACCGAATTCCGGCCAGCGGGCGGACCCTTGTCACTTCTTGCTATGTCTGAGAAAATCCACCGGAACCGTTTACACGCCGTTCGCACTCCGCATAAGCGGCTCCGGTGGGACAAACCGATTACGGCGACGTCAACAATCCGCCGAGTTCTGACTCCCCTTCAACGACGCCGACTTCGAGATCAAACTGCTTGATCTCGCCCGGTTCAATCTGTTTCAGTTCTCCGCGGCGCCGGGCCTCAGCACGGCCTTCTGGATACCATGTGCTTGGTTCCAGACCAACCACATAGTCTCCTTCGCCCATCTGCTTCCACTCACCGAAATGAGTAGCCTGATTCTTTCTGCTCTTGACGTACACACCTAATCCATTCGGACCGAGATTCGGATTCAGCAAGCCGAGCCATACTGCGCCCTCTGCATCCGGCTGCAGGTCGTGATAGAAAACCTGCTCAGTGAATCCATGCGTCGGCTCCTCGAAAAGACTGTAGTGAGCCAATCCTTCCTCCGCGCGCGCATCCCTGCCGCGCACTTTCGTGAGCGATCCCATCAGTTTCGTATTCCGGTCAACAAGCGGGTAGCCGAAGTTAAAGTGGTAAAACAGCATGAAGGGCTGCGCATCAAATCCGCAGTTTTCGATGCGATCGTGGATCTGCAGTTTGCTGTCGCCAAGTCGAGTCACGAGTTCGCGTGTCAGAATTAAATTCTCGCCAAACATTGCGCTTTCCCGAACCTTCCCGCGAATCCGGATCGTGAATTCATCCTCTTCCCAGCCCTGCAGCACACTGACGTCTTCGGCTGGCGTATTACTGATACGACCATGCAAGCCAAGAGCCTTGCCCTCATCAACGCACGGCGCGCCCATATAGGTCAGCCCGCAGGTGGTCAGCAGTCCGCAGGTAAAGTTACGCAGAAATCCAAAGCCTGGCTCCTCAAAGAAATTGGCCGATGAAACTCCCGCCTTCGAGATGAAGGACAACGCCATGCCCTTGTAATCCGCCCAAGCAAGATCCATTCCACGGCCAGGCAGTATGGTAAAACGAAATCCGGAACCAGTTTTTACATCGATCGCTGGCACACCCGTCGCCCGTCCCGACTTCAGCTCACAACTGGTGGCACCCGCAATTTGCGAAATATCACCCACGCGCCGCATGATGTCGAGTTTTGAAAACACACGTCCGTACAGTTGCGCCATGACGCACCTCTTTCGTACTTTGTTTTTTCAGGTCCGATCTTCTAAAGCGAGAGATTCCATAAACGGTCGCCTAGTTCCGACTGACCGTCACCAGCCTTCTGGAAAACGTCGAACAGCCGGTTGTAGCTAGCGACATTTTCAGCAACAGGCAGAGCCCACTGCTCAATCTGGTGAATCTCGTCGATCTTGTCGAAGTCCCTCCAGATTCCAGTGCCCACAGCTGCTACCGCCGCAGCTCCCAGCGCGGCAGCCTGCTGATCCACACTGGTCTTGACGATCTTCATGTTGTAGATGTCGGCGTAGATCTGACGCCAGAGTGCGCTCTTGCTTCCACCGCCTACGATCAACATCTCATCGCTCAAGGGCGTCAGATTTCTAAGCTCATCCAGACACGCCCGCAAGCCGAAGCTGATTCCTTCCATCGCCGCACGAAGCAGATCGGCACGAGTATGCCCGAGGTCCAGGCCCATATAGGCGCCGCGAATATTGATGCTCTTGTCGAGCGCCATACCGCCGCCCAGGCTCGGATTGAAAAGTAGTTTCTTCGCGCCGAGCGGCGATTGCCTGGCCTCCTCCGTCATCAGATCGTAGACATCACACCCTTCGCGATCGGCGCGCTCGCTCAGGTCCTTGCAGAGGACATCGCGAATCCAACGATAGCTGCTGCCGCCGCAGGTAATACACAGCGCAGAGGCATACATGCCCTTGACGACGTGCGTAAAGACATAAGGACGCGAGCGCACGTTGAGCAATGGCTTCGAAGACGAAACTGCAATCCACGAGCAGGACCCCAACGAGTTATAAAGCCGCCCCTCTTTGTAGGCTTTTGCCCCCAGAGCCATGCAGGAGTTATCGACGCCGCCGGCAACGACCTGCGCGCGCGATCCGAGGCCAAGTTCTTCGGCGGCCGCGGGAAAGATCTCGCCGATGATTTCGGTTGATGGAACAATCTGCGGGAATTTCTCGATTGCAACCCCGCTGGCCTCGACAAGTTCAGGGGCATAGGACCATTTATTCAAATCATAGATACCGCTGCCCGAAGCATACGAATGGTCGGTTACCGCGCGCCCGGTCAAACGGAAGTTGATATAGTCTTTGGTCCCGATTATTTTGTCGATCTGCTTATAAAGTTCCGGTTCGTGCTTGCGATACCACATCGCTTTAAAGATCGTATAGAATTGCGGCGGAAAGCCGTTCCCTGTGGTCATATACCAAGCCGGCTCGTCGATCTTCGTGAAGAATTCCGCAGCCTCTTCTGTCGCTCTTCCATCCGACCAGATCGGCGTGCTTTCGCGAAGCAAGCGGCCGTCTTTCCCGATGGGAACGGCGCCCAGGCTATGGCCGGAGATACCACAACAAACAACGTCGTTCTTGTCAATTTTGGATTCCGCCAGCAGTGTGCGTGTACTCTGAACGACTGCGTTCCACCAGTCCAGGGGCTTTTGCTCATGCCACCCGTGTTGTGGATAGCTCGTTGCATACGGAACGAAAGCCGCTGCAAGACAGTTACCATCTGTATCATATAAGGACGCCTTGTTGCCGCCCGTTCCCAGATCCCAGCCGATGACCTTGTCGTTTGCCATTTTTTCCTCGCGCGCAATTACCGGAGTTCGTATCCGTTCGGATATTCGTTGAGTTCTTCGAAGATTTTGGTCACGGTGCGCAGGCCAATGCCGAAGCGCGTTGCGCCACGGCGATACATTTCCGCCAGCGTCTCCAACCCGCGCACGCCGCCCGAAGCCTTGATCTTGATCCGATCACCAACAATGCTCTTGATTAGAGCGATGTTTTCGAGGGTGGCTCCTGTCGGCGTCCAGCCCGTGCCTGTCTTTACGAATGTGGCCTTCGCTTTGAGGCAAATCTCGCATGCACGTCGGATTTCCGCGCGATCCAGATAGTGCGCCTCGATAATGACCTTCAGAGGAACGCCATTCGCTGCGGCGACCACAGCCTTCACATCCTCGAGCGCCTCGTCGTAGCGACCCGACTTCATCAGGCCTACGTTGATGACCATGTCCAGCTCAGCGCAGCCGGCAGCGGCGAGTTCCTTCGCCTCCTGCACTTTGGTTTCCGTACTGTTTGCACCCGCAGGGAAACCAATCACACCGACCACCTTAACCTCGGGATGCCCTTTGACTTTCTCAACCAAGTACGGGATGAAATAGGGAAACGTCAATACGTACCCGACGCCATGCTTGATCGCATAGGCCGCCATTTCGTCGATTTCCGCTACGGTACAATCGGCGCGCAATGCGCTTACCTCAACCATTTTCGCGATCTGTTCTTTACTTAGGATCATTTCGACTTCTCCTGTCATCATCCCGGTTAGTTGTGTGCCGTCAGAGCACAAAAATTCTCTTTTCGCTTCCACCGCATGCCTTTTCGGTATCTTTCGGCTTCAGCGCCATTGTCTGTTTTTGAACAATCTAAGAGTACACGTCTGCGCATTTTGTGTGTTAGGACAAGTTCACAAATTGCTGGTACTTTTCATCGTTTTTCCGGACCGTTCGCACAATCAGTGGTGGGCGTATGTCGAATTCTTGCGAGCGGGAAAAACACTACCGGCGAGGCGAATCGCTCGTCCTTGTAGCGACAGGATTTGCGGGACAATCAGGCCGTACGTCTTTGCGAGCGCAAGAGTTCTGGGATGTGATTCTATTTTGCTGACCGTATAGCAATACTGCCGTTCCAAGGAACGGCAGTATTGCGTTTGTACTCTGAATCGGATTGCCACTCGGAGTGGAAGAATGATCAATCTCTTTTGATCGAATGAAGATGAACCGAGACTCTATCCAACCTTCGTGAAAGACGTGAATCAGCTAATGATTGTGCTCGGTTACATGACAGGTATTTGCACTGCTGGAGACGTCTCCGTCTGGAAAGAGGAGCGGAAAGCGCTGGGAGAAAATCCCGTATGCTCTTTGAAAAACCTGCTGAAGTAGGATGGATCTTCGAATTCGAGCTGATAAGCGATCTCTGCCGTCGACAGATTCGAGTATTGCAAAAGCCTTTCGGCTTCGAGGATAATTCGCTCGCGAATAATCTGTCCCGGCGCTTTTCCCGTGGCACGCTTAATGGTCTGCGTTAGATGGCTCGGTGTAGTATTTAGGGAAATAGCGTACTCGGCTACCGTCGAACACTTGCGGAAGTCCTTCTCCACCATCTGTATGAATCTTTGCGTAAGCTGGGAAATAGATTTCTTGTCTTCAACCTGTGCGGTCGCTGCGCTGCTGATGGATCGGCGCGCTGTGGTCAATAGCAGGCGAAAATACGCGCGCAGTACTGCTTCGGCGTCGATGTCAACCGTCGTACAGAGGAACTCCTCTTCAAGCTTATGGAAAAACCACGTCAATTCGGCAACGCGCTCCATGGGCACAGACACACTTGGACCGCGCATCAGAATATCGAGCAGAATCAGCTCGAGCGGATCACTGCCATTCTCCGCATTGGAGGCAAAGAAACTGCCGCCCAAATAGAGCACAAATCCGCTTCCTGGAGAATCCAGTTTCCAGGCATGTACCTGTCCTGGCGACACGAAATAAAGCACTGGAGGGCATAGTGCATAGGCCTTCGAGTCCACCCACAAGGTGCCCTGTCCCTTGGTGATCCAGAATGCCTCATACAGATCGTGCCGGTGAGGGGCATAGACATTGCCTTGTGCGCTGGGGAATGAATCCTCGAACCGGAGGATCGAAAAACTTCCTCTATATGTCGAGGGAACTAGACTTCCAATCGGATAGACAGGAATATTTTCCACAGCACATCTCATATCCTCCCCTTTCTGCAAGGTATTGACGACTGTTGACGGACAAGTGCCTTCGAAAAGCAATTCTGCTCGCACGGATACGAATCAAAGTCTGCACTGTATGCGACTGTCTGTGACGTTTAGCACATCTTCACGCAACCGATGTACTGAGGCAGCATGAGTGCCGGTGCAATAGTGTTGCCTGCCGCTTTTGCTCATCTACAGAGAGGTATAAGAAATGCAGGAGTAGCCATTCCATATCGATGCACACACACAACAAAGCGGTGTTTCTCGCGGTTTGGGGTTGAACCAGTGTGGTGAAATTGCGCTGTGCAAGGTGCACTGCAGATTAGCGAATTGATGTTGAGGAACTCGTGACTCCAGCTTGGGAGGAAGGGGAAAACTGAGCAGCATTCTCTTAAAAGATTGAACTGCAATGGGTAAAGTCTTTTTGACTTTGGGCACAGTTTGGGCACATTTGAGAAATTATTAAGAGAATTTACTTCTATAAGTCATTGATTTTATTGGTGCCCGGAGGGGGACTTGAACCCCCACGACCTTGCGGTCTGCGGATTTTAAGTCCGCTGCGTCTGCCAATTTCGCCATCCGGGCTTCTTTTTAATTCTATTGAATAAAACTGCATAGCGCGAATATCCTACCCGGTACCTGTTAATAGAAAACAGGCCCATCTTCAATGTGACCGGCACCTTGCATAAATGTTGACGCAGCTTGCAGCCATCTTTACACTTACTCGAATACGGCGAACGACGGAGGTTGGATCGAATGAAAATCAACTCCCCCGACATCGCGACGACCAATTCTTCGAGCCCGAATCAGGCACTGGCAAGGTTTGCGAACCGCGACCTTGGACCTGACACTGATCCACGGTCAGAGGTCTGGCGCGGGGCCCCTTCGGTCATTGCCAATCGCGATTCTTTCAGCAATCCGGTTCCGTATCATGCAACGGAGATTCGCGCCCGGTGGACGCGAGACAATTTGTACTTTCTTTTCATCTGCCTTACGTGGATCTGAACCTCAAGACCGATCCGAACACCGGCGATGAAACAAACGAGATGTGGAATTGGGATGTGGCGGAAGTTCTTATTGGCTCAGACTTCAAAAACATCCGCAAGTAAACCGTTTCGGAATAGCGGCTTCTGCGTAATTCAAGGCGTTTTTATGGGTTCTTTTATGGAGCTACAGTCCAGCATGTTTTTTCCTCTCCATTTCCATTGTGCGACGGGAAAGGGTAATTATCTGCAGTGTGTCACGAACAAAAGCGAAGTCTTTTGATGCTGTACCGAAGATGGGAGACGGCCTCCCGAAGCCGGCTTGCAGGAGTTGGCTTCAAACCGCCCGGTGCTGCTGCGCTCAAAAGGCGTGGTGGTGAACGACTGTGGAAAAGGCATCGGAAAGATGTCAGGTGAGTATCGAGGAGATGAGCGCAAGCAAACCGTCCGATGACGCATCGTTAATTACTCAAGGCGCTGTCAGAACTGGAGCCGTGCAGATGTTCCAGGATGAGCCGGGAAGATACCTGTTTACGGTCCCGGCGGCAGCCGGTGTATAGGCGGCATGAACTCGATACAGGCTTCGGTAGGGAACGTGAGAACTTCGTTCTGGATGAGAAGGGAAATGACAAGTGGCAGACACCACAAGGAAGAATACCGATGCCAGGACGAGGGGCGGATCATCCTGTAGTAGCGTTGAAGCGCCTGTAATGGGCGGGGAGCGAAGAGGATGACATAGTTCGACGGAGGACGGGCCAACTGGGTAGCCAGGATGAGCCTATTCTTCCAGAGAAGGTTTGTGCTCGTGAGAGACAAACGCAGGGCTATGAAGAGCCGTGTGAATCGAGAGATTCAAGCACGGTTCCGTGAGAGCCTCGGGGTGAAATTCCCCGGGGCGACTCGACAA
>Ga0255352_1000325_pt1 | contig 27052 bp, 43 predicted proteins | sample HBST0metaG_FD_189939 | JGI IMG/M metagenome (GOLD analysis project Ga0255352, IMG submission 189939) | Peat soil microbial communities from Stordalen Mire, Sweden - H.B.S.T0 | ecosystem: Environmental > Terrestrial > Soil > Wetlands > Peat | place: Sweden: Norrbotten County, Stordalen Mire...
ATACGCCGTTCTTCAAGGGCTATCGTCCGCAGTTCTACTTCCGTACCACTGACGTGACCGGTACCGTTGAACTGCCGGAAGGCGTGGAAATGGTTATGCCTGGCGACAACATCAAGATGGTGGTCAACCTGATTGCCCCAATCGCGATGGATGACGGCTTGCGTTTCGCTATTCGTGAAGGCGGCCGTACCGTTGGCGCCGGCGTGGTAGCCAAAGTTATCGCTTAAGTTTATTCTTGGCGAAAATGAGAAAGGGCGCTTCGGCGCCCTTTTTGTTACCTGTCACTATACGATTGCAACTTGATAATAATTCTCGAATTTACAAAACAATTCTATTTCACCTATTGAAATGACAACTGTTCTCATTTAAATTATGCGAAAGCGGTCCTAGAGAAGATGAGAAATGTACGTTTGTTTATGTAATGCGGTCAGTGAAGCGGCTATCCGTACTGCGGTAAGAAACTATCAACCTGTGTCAATCCAAGAGCTTAAACGCATTGTCCCCGTGGGTACCCATTGCGGTAAATGCATTTGTAAGGCGCGTCGTATCATGGATGACGAATTACAATTAATGGTGCCTTACGAAAAAATTGCTTAATTAGTAGGGTTATTACCTTGATTTACTTTGCTCCGGTTATATTCTGTACTTAACCGTAACGGAGGAGAGTACTATGAAAGGCGATGCCCAAATTATTACCCATCTAAATAAACTGCTCGGTAACGAGTTGGTTGCCATCAACCAATATTTTCTTCATGCGCGTATGTTCAAAAACTGGGGCCTGATGCGTCTCAATGATGTCGAATACCATGAATCCATTGATGAAATGAAGCATGCCGACCATTATATTGAACGTATACTTTTTCTGGAAGGTCTGCCTAATCTGCAAAATCTGGGTGCCTTGAACATTGGCCAAGATGTAGAAGAGATGCTGCGTTCGGATCTCAATCTGGAACTTCAGGGCGCGCAGGATTTGCGGGAAGGCATTTCATACGCCGATAATGTCCGGGATTATGTCACACGCGATATGCTCATTACTATTCTGACGGATGAAGAAGAACATATCGATTTTCTGGAAACCGAACTGGAACTGATTACCCGCATTGGCGTGCAGAACTATCTACAGTCGCAATTAAAAGACGCCGCTCAATAATGATCGGACACCCGCTTGTTTCCTGCTGTTGATATCAGCGGCCGCGCAACGTACCGAATCAGAGACGTTATGTGCAGTGTGATGTTATTTCCGCAAATCAGCATCAGTTCGTAGCCCTCGTCACTACGGACTGATGTACATTGCCCAGCCAGACAGCGCCAGGCAGGGACCGAAAGGGATGACCTTCCGGCTTCTGTCGCTTAACGCAGAGCAAGCCAGTCCGCCCAATGCCGCGGCGCAACACACCCAGGGTAATGCTTGCCACCCCAGCCAGGCGCCTAGCGCCGCCAGCAATTTGATATCCCCGCCGCCCAAACCGTGATATCCCCTCATCCGGTAGAATGACTGTTGCAACAGCCATAAAGCACTTGCGCCGAAAATGGCTCCAAGCAGGCCGTTGGATAACGAAATCAGCGGTTCCGGGGCGGCGGCCTGACTTGCCAGGCCGCACATCAAACACGGCCAGGTCAGCCGGTCTGGCAGCAGCAGGGTATGATAATCAATCCAACTGAGCGTCAGTAAAAACCAGCCGAATAGCAAGCCTGCCGGCAAGGTCTCAATGGGTTTATCTGCGAGCGACGCCAGGACAAATACCAGGGCGCCGGTTTTCTCGCAGGGATAACCGCGCAGCAGCGCCGGCCCTTGCCGCTTGATAGCGCCGAGCCGTGCTTGCGGCGGCAATGGTTGTGTCGATTGCAGCAAACGTTGACTTAGATGCCCCATAAGGATGCCATATAAGGCGATACTCAGCGTCAACGTCGCGGCCATGATATCCATCAGTCGTCCTCCCTGGAATGCAATGCCGGCCTGGCGGCGCGCTACCGCGAGGCTATGGGGCCGAAGGCCGATGGCAAGGCCGTGCTGCGCCGGCCATCTCACGTGTTTATGGTTGGTGCCGCCGAATCATGAATGATTATCCGGCGCGGTCAAAATAAATCGTCCGGTAATAGGGCGCCCTCCGCTTTTAGCGACATCTCGCTTGCTTCCTGAGCAGGTTTGCGTATAATGCGCGGGCTTATCTCGCATAAGTAAGAGATAAGTCGACTCAACGATATGATGAGTTCGCGCTGGCCGCGTTGGTATGATAAATAACGCGAAACGGTAGTACGTCAGCACACAACATCCCCGATATGGGGATAATACTGAACGATTACACTCCCCCATCAATCGAAATGGGTGTGAGGAGTAATTTTCTACGTTTATAAATAATTGGAGCTCTGGTCTCATGCAGAACCAAAGAATCCGTATCCGTTTGAAAGCGTTTGATCATCGTCTGATCGATCAATCAACCGCGGAAATAGTCGAGACTGCCAAACGTACCGGTGCTCAGGTACGTGGTCCGATCCCGCTGCCGACCCGCAAAGAGCGCTTTACAGTACTGATTTCTCCGCACGTCAACAAAGATGCGCGGGATCAATATGAAATCCGTACCCATAAGCGTCTGGTTGACATCGTTGAGCCAACCGAAAAAACCGTTGATGCTCTGATGCGTCTGGATCTGGCTGCTGGTGTTGATGTGCAGATCAGCCTGGGTTAATCAGGTCACCAAACGATTGAGAGGTTGAAACAATGAAGGGTTTAGTCGGTCGTAAATTGGGCATGACTCGCATCTTCACCGAAGATGGCGTTTCTATCACGGTTACCGTTATCGAAATTGAAGCGAACCGTGTGACACAGGTCAAAGATCTGGACAACGACGGATATCGCGCTATTCAGGTGACCACTGGCACTAAAAAAGCCAACCGTGTTACCAAACCGGAAGCCGGGCATTTTGCCAAAGCCGGTGTGGAAGCAGGCCGCGGTCTGTGGGAATTCCGTGTCGAAGAAGGCGAGGAAATCACTGCAGGTCAGAGCATTACTGTTGAACTGTTCGCCGATGTGAAAAAAGTCGACGTTACCGGTACCTCCAAGGGTAAAGGATTTGCAGGCGTAACCAAACGCTGGAACTTCCGTACCCAGGATGCTACCCATGGTAACTCCTTGTCCCACCGTGGTCATGGCTCTATCGGTCAGAACCAGACTCCGGGTAAAGTGTACAAGGGCAAGAAAATGGCAGGTCAGATGGGTAACGAGCGTGTAACCGTTCTTAACCTGGACGTAGTGCGTGTTGACGTTGAACGCAACCTGCTGATGGTCAAAGGCGCTGTCCCGGGAGCTACCGACGGCGACCTGATCGTTAAACCGGCTGTCAAGGCGTAACGTCGAGGAGATAGGAATGGAATTGGTATTGAAAGACGCGCAAAGCGCGCTGACTGTTTCCGAAACTACCTTCGGGCGTGACTTCAATGAAGCGCTGGTACACCAGGTTGTTGTTGCTTACGCAGCAGGCGCCCGTCAAGGTACTCGCGCTCAGAAGACCCGCGCCGAAGTCACTGGTTCCGGTAAGAAACCATGGCGTCAGAAAGGGACTGGTCGTGCACGTTCAGGCGACATTGCAAGCCCGATTTGGCGTTCCGGTGGTGTGACTTTTGCAGCTAAGCCGCAAGATCACAGCCAGAAAGTCAATAAGAAAATGTACCGCGGAGCGCTGAAAAGCATCCTCTCCGAACTGGTACGTCAAGAACGTTTGGTCGTTGTTGAATCGTTTTCTGTAGAAGCACCTAAAACCAAGCTGCTGGTTCAGAAATTGAAAGACATGGCGCTGGAAGATGTGCTGATCATTACTGGCGAACTCGATGAAAACCTGTTCCTGGCCGCGCGTAATCTCTACAAAGTAGATGTTCGCGATGTCGCAGGTATCGACCCAGTTAGCTTGATCGCCTTCGACAAAGTCGTTATGACGGCTGAAGCTGTGAAGCAAGTTGAGGAGATGCTGGCATGATTCGTGAAGAACGTCTGCTGAAAATTCTGCGCGCGCCGCACGTTTCTGAAAAAGCGTCTGCAGCGATGGAGAAGCATAACACCATCGTTCTCAAGGTAGCTTTAGAAGCGACCAAGGCAGAAATAAAGGCCGCAGTGCACAAACTGTTTGAAGTCGAAGTCATTGACGTTCGCACCCTGGTTGTTAAAGGGAAAACGAAACGTCATGGACAGCGTATCGGTCGTCGTAGTGACTGGAAAAAAGCTTACGTCACCCTGAAGGAAGGCCAGAACATGGACTTCATCGGCGGCGCAGAGTAAGTCGGAGGAGAAGAACAATGGCAATTGTTAAATGTAAACCGACATCTCCGGGTCGTCGCCACGTAGTTAAAGTGGTCAACCCTGAGCTGCACAAGGGCAAGCCTTTCGGCCCGTTGGTGGAAAAACTCACTAAATCCGGTGGACGTAACAACAATGGCCGTATCACTACGCGCCATATCGGTGGTGGTCATAAACAACAATACCGCGTCGTCGACTTTAAACGCGACAAAGACGGTATTCCGGCGCTCGTAGAACGCCTTGAATATGATCCGAACCGTTCCGCCAACATCGCTTTGGTGCTGTATAAAGATGGTGAACGTCGTTATGTGCTTGCGCCGAAAGGCCTGAAAGCCGGCGACCAGATTCAGTCTGGCGTCGATGCGGCCATCAAACCCGGCAATACCTTGCCGATGCGCAATATTCCGGTCGGCTCCACCGTGCATAACGTGGAAATGAAACCGGGTAAAGGCGGTCAGCTTGCTCGTTCCGCTGGTGCTTATGTTCAGATCGTTGCTCGTGACGGCGCTTATGTCACGTTGCGTTTACGCTCCGGCGAAATGCGCAAGATACTTTCTGATTGCCGCGCAACCATGGGCGAAGTGGGCAATGCCGAACACATGTTACGTGTACTTGGCAAGGCTGGTGCAAGCCGCTGGCGTGGTATTCGTCCGACCGTTCGCGGTACGGCGATGAACCCAGTGGATCACCCGCATGGTGGTGGTGAAGGTCGCAACTTTGGTAAGCATCCTGTCAGTCCTTGGGGCTTGCAGACCAAAGGTAAGAAGACCCGTAGTAACAAGCGTACTGATAACTTTATCGTACGTCACCGTAGTAAATAATTATTATTAGAGGATAAGCCATGCCACGTTCTCTCAAGAAAGGTCCATTTATAGACCTGCACTTGCTGAAGAAGGTAGAGAAAGCGGTGGAAAGCGGTGACAAGAAGCCTATACGCACTTGGTCCCGTCGTTCAACGATCTTTCCAACAATGATCGGTTTGACCATCGCTGTCCATAATGGTCGTCAGCACGTACCCGTATTTGTTTCCGATGAAATGGTCGGCCACAAGCTGGGTGAATTCGCGCCGACGCGTACTTTTCGCGGTCATGCTGCCGACAGAAAGGCTAAAAAGCCAGCTCCGGCAACAACAACAAGGTAGGAGGAAGAGATGGAAACTATTGCTCAACATCGCCACGCTCGTTCTTCTGCTCAAAAGGTCCGTCTGGTTGCTGACCTTATCCGCGGAAAGAAGGTGTCGCAAGCTCTGGAAGTTTTGACTTACACCAACAAGAAAGCTGCTGGTCTGGTCAAAAAAGTACTGGAGTCTGCCATTGCTAACGCTGAACACAACGATGGCGCAGATATTGATGATCTGAAAGTCGCGAAGATTTTTGTCGACGCCGGCCCAAGCATGAAGCGCATTATGCCTCGTGCTAAAGGTCGGGCGGATCGTATCCTGAAGCGCACCAGCCACATCACTGTGGTTGTGTCCGATCGCTGAGACTCTGGAGACTAGCAATGGGTCAGAAAGTACATCCTAATGGTATTCGCCTGGGTATTGTCAAACCTTGGAACTCTACCTGGTACGCGAATACCAAAGAATTCGCTGATAACCTGGACAGCGATTTTAAAGTTCGCCAATTCCTGACCAAGGAACTGGCGAAGGCTTCCGTTTCTCGCATCGTTATCGAACGTCCGGCGAAGAGTATTCGTGTGACTATTCACACCGCTCGTCCGGGTATCGTGATCGGCAAGAAAGGTGAAGACGTCGAAAAACTGCGTAAGGTCGTAGCGGATATCGCTGGCGTACCGGCGCAGATCAATATTGCCGAAATCCGTAAACCGGAACTGGACGCAAAACTGGTCGCTGACAGCATCTCTTCACAGTTGGAACGCCGCGTCATGTTCCGCCGTGCAATGAAACGTGCTGTTCAAAACGCCATGCGTCTGGGCGCCAAGGGAATTAAGGTGGAAGTCAGCGGCCGTCTCGGCGGTGCTGAAATCGCTCGTACCGAATGGTACCGTGAAGGTCGTGTTCCGTTGCATACACTGCGTGCGGATATTGATTACAACACCTCCGAAGCGCGCACCACTTATGGTGTCATCGGCGTAAAAGTGTGGATCTTCAAAGGTGAGATTCTGGGTGGTATGGCTGCCGTTGAACAACCGGAAAAACCGGCTGCTCAACCTAAAAAGCAGCAGCGTAAAGGCCGCAAGTAAGGAGAGTCGCTGATGTTACAACCAAAGCGTACAAAATTCCGTAAGATGCATAAAGGCCGTAACCGCGGTCTGGCGGCGGGCACGGATGTTAGCTTCGGTACTTTCGGTCTGAAAGCTGTTGGCCGTGGTCGTCTGACTGCTCGTCAAATCGAAGCTGCGCGTCGTGCAATGACGCGTGCAGTTAAGCGTCAAGGTAAGATCTGGATCCGTATTTTCCCGGACAAACCGATCACCGAAAAGCCGCTTGAAGTGCGTATGGGTAAAGGTAAAGGTAACGTAGAGTATTGGGTTGCCTTGATTCAACCGGGTAAAGTCCTGTACGAAATGGACGGTGTCCCGGAAGAAGTTGCCCGCGAAGCATTTGAGCTGGCTGCAGCGAAACTGCCGATTAAAACCACCTTTGTAACTAAGACGGTGATGTAATGAAAGCACAAGAGCTGCGTGAAAAAAGCGTTGAAGAGTTAAACGCCGAGCTGCTGAATCTGCTACGTGAGCAGTTTAACCTGCGCATGCAGGCGGCAAGCGGCCAACTGCAACAGTCTCATACGTTGTTGCAAGTGCGTCGCAATGTTGCGCGCGTGAAAACCCTATTGACTGAGAAGGCGGGTGCGTAATGACTGACAAAATCCGTACTCTGCAGGGTCGTGTGGTCAGCGACAAGATGGAAAAATCCATTGTTGTTGCCATTGAACGTTTTGTGAAACACCCGATTTATGGCAAGTTCATCAAACGTACGACCAAATTGCACGTACACGACGAGAGCAATGTAAGCGCTGTCGGCGACATCGTTGAAATCAGCGAATGCCGTCCGATTTCCAAGACCAAGTCTTGGACGCTGGTTCGCGTTGTAGAGAAAGCGATTCTGTAATACAGTTATCGCCCTCAAAACAAGTAAACGGCTCCAAGCACGAGCCGTTTATTTTTTCTACCCATATGTTTAGGGCAGTGTTATAATGCTGCGCCCTGTATTATGGGGTTTTTTTTAACGACCTAATATGGGTCCTAAAGTTGTAGTTGACATTAGCGGAGCACTAACATGATCCAAGAACAGACTATGCTGAACGTAGCCGACAACTCCGGTGCGCGTCGCGTAATGTGTATCAAGGTTCTAGGTGGCTCGCACCGTCGCTACGCAGGCGTCGGTGACATCATCAAAATTACCATCAAGGAAGCAATTCCGCGTGGCAAAGTTAAAAAAGGTGATGTCCTGAAGGCGGTAGTGGTGCGCACCAAGAAGGGTGTCCGTCGCCCTGACGGTTCTGTCGTTCGCTTCGATGGTAATGCTTGTGTTTTGTTGAATAATACTAGTGAACAACCTATCGGCACACGTATTTTTGGGCCGGTAACTCGTGAACTGCGTAACGAGAAGTTCATGAAAATTATTTCTCTGGCACCAGAAGTACTCTAAGGAGCGAATCATGGCAGCGAAAATCCGTCGTGATGACGAAGTTATCGTGCTGACCGGCAAAGATAAAGGTAAGCGCGGTAAAGTAAAGAATGTTCTGTCTACGGGCAAAGCTATCGTTGAAGGTATCAATCTGGTTAAGAAACATCAAAAACCAGTTCCGGCCACGAACCAGCCGGGCGGCATCGTTGAACAGGAAGCGGCAATTCAGCTTTCCAATGTTGCCATCTTCAATGCGGCTGCCAATAAGGCGGATCGCGTAGGCTTTAAGATTGAAGACGGAAAAAAAGTCCGTATTTTCAAATCTAACGGCGAAACAATTAAGTAATTTGGAGTAGTACGATGGCGAAACTGCATGATTACTACAAAGACGAAGTGGTCGAAACTTTGATGAAGAAATTCGGCTATCATTCTGTCATGCAAGTCCCTCGGGTCGAGAAGATCACCCTGAACATGGGTGTGGGTGAAGCGATTGCTGATAAGAAGTTGCTGGATAATGCTGCCAACGATTTAGCAGCAATTTCTGGTCAAAAACCGCTTGTCACCAAAGCGCGCAGATCCGTTGCGGGCTTCAAAATCCGTCAGGGCTATCCGATCGGCTGTAAAGTAACCCTGCGTGGTGAACGCATGTGGGAGTTCTTTGAGCGACTGATTTCCATTGCTGTACCTCGCATCCGTGACTTCCGTGGACTGTCCACCAAGTCATTCGATGGCCGTGGTAACTACAGCATGGGCGTGCGTGAGCAGATCATCTTCCCGGAAATCGATTATGATAAAGTCGATCGCGTTCGTGGTTTGGATATTACCATTACCACTACTGCGAAATCCGATGATGAAGGTCGTGCACTATTGGACGCCTTTAACTTCCCATTCCGCAAGTAAGGCAGGGTTCTAATGGCTAAGCAATCCATGAAAGCACGCGAAGTCAAACGCGTGAAATTAGCTGAGAAATACTTCGCAAAGCGCGCTGAACTTAAAACCACCATCTCGAGCGTGCATTCTTCTGATGAAGAACGTTGGGATGCGGTTCTCAAGCTGCAGTCTCTGCCGCGTGATTCCAGCCCGTCTCGTCAGCGTAACCGCTGCCGCCAAACTGGTCGTCCGCACGCTTTCCTGCGGAAATTCGGGTTGAGCCGTATCAAAGTCCGTGAAACCGCTATGCGCGGTGAAATCCCGGGTTTGAGAAAAGCTAGCTGGTAATTGTCACCAATTGAATCACGGGAGTAAAGACAGATGAGCATGCAAGATCCGATCGCGGATATGCTGACCCGTATCCGCAACGGTCAAACCGCGAATAAAACAGCGGTCTCCATGCCTTCCTCCAAGCTTAAAGTGGCAATCGCCCATTTGCTGAAAGAAGAAGGCTTTATTGAAGATTACAAAATTGAAGGCGACATCAAGCCTACGCTGGAAGTGGCATTGAAATATTTCCAGGGTAAGCCGGTGGTAGAAGTCATTCAGCGTGTAAGCCGTCCAGGTCTGCGTATCTATAAGAAAAAAGATTCGTTGCCGAAAGTCATGGCCGGTTTAGGTATTGCTGTGGTTTCCACCTCTAAAGGTGTTATGACTGATCGTGCGGCTCGCCAGGCTGGTCTTGGTGGCGAGATTATCTGCTACGTAGCCTAATCGGGAGGAAAACATGTCTCGTGTTGCAAAAGCACATGTCGTCGTTCCTGCCGGCGTAGAGGTAAAACTCAACGGTCAGGAAGTTGCGATAAAAGGTAAAAACGGCGAGCTGAGTCGTACTATCCACGAAGCCGTTCATGTTAACTATGCAGACAATAACCTGACGTTTGTGCCGCGCGAAGGCGCTGCCAATGGTTGGGCTTTGGCGGGAACTACCCGTGCATTGTTACATTCAATGATTGTCGGTGTTACCGAAGGCTTCACTAAGAAGCTCTTGCTGGTAGGCGTAGGTTATCGTGCTTCGGTTGCAGGTAATGTGGTGAATTTGGCTGTCGGCTATTCTCACCCCATTAACCATGTATTACCGGCAGGTATCGCTGCTGAATGTCCAAGCCAAACTGAAATCGTGCTGAAAGGCGCTGATAAGCAGGCTGTTGGACAGATTGCAGCTGATTTGCGTGCCTATCGTCGTCCCGAACCTTATAAAGGCAAGGGTATCCGCTACGCCGACGAAGTCGTGCGTACCAAAGAGGCTAAGAAAAAGTAAGGTAACACTATGGATAAGAAAGCAGCTCGTATCCGTCGTGCGACCCGCGCACGCCGCAAGCTCCACGAACTGGGCGCAACTCGCCTGGTTATACATCGTACCCCGCGCCATATTTACGCGCAGGTTATTGCCCCGAATGGTTCTGAAGTACTGGTAGCCGCTTCTACTGTAGAAAAAGCTATCGCGGAGCAACTCAAGGGTACCGGTAACAAGGATGCCGCTTCCGCTATAGGTAAAGCTATCGCTGAACGCGCTCTGGAAAAAGGCATCAAGATTGTGTCCTTTGACCGTTCCGGATTCCAATATCATGGCCGAGTCCAGGCACTGGCAGATGCTGCCCGTGAAGCTGGCCTTCAGTTCTAAGGTAGAGGTGTAAGATGTCTCAACACACTGAGAAGCAAGCTGGCGAACTGCAGGAAAAGCTGATCGCGGTAAATCGCGTATCCAAGACCGTGAAAGGTGGCCGTATTTTTAGTTTTACCGCACTGACAGTTGTTGGTGATGGTAACGGCCGCGTCGGTTTTGGTTATGGCAAGGCTCGCGAAGTTCCGGCAGCAATCCAGAAAGCGATGGAAAAAGCCCGTCGCAACATGTTGAATGTCGCGCTGAACAGCGGCACCCTGCAGCACGCCGTCAATGGTGCTCACACGGGTTCCCATGTGTATATGCAGCCGGCTTCCCAAGGTACCGGTATTATTGCCGGTGGCGCAATGCGCGCCGTCCTGGAAGTCGCAGGGGTCCACAACGTACTAGCAAAAACCTATGGTTCCACCAACCCGATTAACGTGGTTCGTGCGACTATTCATGCGCTTGCTAATATGAAGTCTCCCGAAATGGTCGCTGCCAAGCGTGGTAAATCCGTTGAAGAAATTCTGGGGTAATTGACCATGGCACAGACTATTAAAATCACACAGACTCGCAGTTCCATCGGTCGTCTGCCGAAACACAAGGCAACTCTGGTTGGCTTGGGCCTGCGTCGCATTGGTCATACCGTTGAACGCGAGGATACTCCCGCGATACGTGGCATGGTCAATTTGGTTTCCTATATGGTCAAGGTTGAGGAGTAAGAGATGCGCTTGAATACTCTGTCTCCGGCTGAAGGTTCCAAACACGCGCCTAGACGTTTAGGCCGTGGTATCGGTTCCGGCCTGGGTAAAACCGGCGGTCGCGGTGTTAAAGGTCAGAAATCTCGTTCTGGCGGTGGCGTTCGTCGCGGTTTTGAAGGCGGCCAGATGCCACTATATCGTCGTCTGCCGAAGTTCGGCTTCACTTCTCGTAAATCGGCCATCACAGCGGAAATTCGCTTGTCCGATTTGGCGAAAGTGGACGGTGAGGTTATCGATCTGAACGTACTGAAAGCCGCTAACATTGTTAACACCCAGATTGAGTACGCGAAAGTTATGCTTTCCGGCGAAATCAATCGTGCAGTCACTCTGCGCGGTCTGCGTGTCAGCAAAGGCGCTCGTGCTGCAATCGAAGCTGCTGGCGGTAAAATTGAGGAATAAGTAGCAGATGGCCAAACAACCAGGATTAGACTTCCAAAGTGCTAAAGGCGGATTAGGCGAATTGAGACGCAGACTTTTGTTTGTGGTCGGCGCTCTGGTTGTCTTCCGTATCGGCTCTTTTATTCCGATTCCTGGTATCGATGCCGCTGTGCTTGCGAAATTGCTCGAACAGCAAAGAGGCACCATCATTGAAATGTTTAACATGTTCTCTGGTGGTGCGCTCAGCCGTGCTTCAATCTTTGCTTTGGGGATCATGCCGTATATTTCGGCATCCATCATCATTCAGTTGCTGACTGTTGTTCATCCGGCGCTGGCGGAGATTAAAAAAGAGGGTGAGGCTGGTCGACGTAAAATCAGCCAGTACACCCGCTATGGCACGTTGGTATTGGGTATATTCCAGTCAATTGGTATAGCTACCGGTTTACCGAATATGCCCGGAATGCACGGCCTGGTTTATAATCCGGGCTTTGCGTTTTACTTTACCGCTGTAGTGAGTCTGGTTACCGGGACAATGTTCCTGATGTGGCTGGGCGAACAGATAACCGAAAGAGGTATCGGCAACGGTATCTCTATCATTATCTTTGCCGGTATCGTTGCGGGTCTTCCGCCGGCCATTGGCCATACCATAGAGCAAGCTCGACAAGGCGACATGCACTTCCTCGTGTTGCTATTGATTGTAGTGCTGGTCTTCGCAGTCACGTTTTTCGTCGTTTTTGTCGAACGCGGTCAACGTCGAATAGTCGTTAATTATGCGAAACGACAGCAGGGGCGTCGCGTTTACGCGGCCCAGAGTACGCATTTGCCGCTGAAGGTGAATATGGCCGGCGTTATTCCGGCAATCTTCGCTTCCAGTATCATTCTGTTTCCGGCCACAATCGCTTCGTGGTTCGGCGGCGGTACCGGTTGGGGTTGGCTGACGGCAATATCTCTGTATCTTCAGCCTGGACAGCCGCTTTATGTGTTACTCTATGCATCTGCAATCATATTCTTCTGTTTCTTTTACACGGCGTTGGTGTTTAACCCGCGCGAAACAGCAGATAACCTGAAGAAGTCCGGTGCATTTGTACCAGGCATTCGTCCGGGAGAGCAAACGGCTAAATATATCGATAAAGTAATGACCCGACTGACCCTGGTCGGCGCCATGTATATTACTTTTATCTGCCTTATCCCGGAGTTCATGCGTGACGCAATGAAGGTTCCTTTCTATTTTGGGGGCACGTCTTTATTGATTGTCGTTGTGGTGATCATGGACTTTATGGCTCAAGTGCAGACTCTGATGATGTCAAGTCAGTACGAGTCGGCATTGAAGAAAGCAAACCTGAAAGGCTATAACCGCTGATTCGGTAAGCTTGAGAAGTTACGGAGAGAGAAAATGAAAGTTCGTGCTTCCGTCAAGAAGTTGTGTCGTAACTGCAAAATCGTGAAACGTCACGGTGTTGTTCGCGTAATTTGCAGTGAACCAAAGCATAAACAGCGCCAAGGTTAAAAATTACGGCATTTTTTTCTTGCAAAGTTGGGTTGAGCTGGCTAGATTAGCCAGCCAATCTTTTGTAAATCAACGCAACATTGTTTGAGTATCCTGAAAACGGGCTTTTCAGAATAGTGTTGCTGTTTACTTTTTTAGGAGTGCATAGTGGCCCGTATAGCAGGCATTAACATTCCTGATCAAAAACATGCTGTGATTGCATTAACTGCAATCTATGGTATCGGTAAAACCCGTTCGCAATCCATTTGTGAAAGTGCGGGTATTGCCGAACATGTTAAGATCAGTGAGCTGTCTGAAGAGCAGATCGACACGCTGCGTGACGCAGTTGCTAAATTTGTGGTCGAAGGTGATTTGCGCCGTGAAGTTACCCTTAGTATCAAACGTCTGATGGACCTTGGTACTTATCGTGGTTTGCGTCATCGTCGTGGTCTTCCAGTCCGCGGTCAGCGTACTAAGACCAACGCCCGTACCCGTAAGGGTCCGCGCAAACCGATCAAGAAATAATCGGGGTGATTAAATAATGGCTAAGGCACCTATTCGTGCACGTAAGCGTGTTAAAAAGCAAGTCTCTGATGGTGTGGCTCATATCCATGCGTCTTTCAACAACACCATTGTAACCATTACTGATCGTCAGGGTAATGCGTTAGGTTGGGCAACGTCTGGTGGTTCCGGTTTCCGTGGTTCTCGCAAATCTACTCCGTTTGCCGCGCAAGTCGCTGCAGAACGCTGCGCAGATGCAGTGAAAGAGTACGGCATAAAGAATCTGGAAGTTATGGTAAAAGGACCTGGTCCTGGCCGTGAGTCTACAATTCGCGCGCTGAACTCGGCTGGTTTTCGCATCACTAATATTACTGATGTGACTCCTATCCCCCATAATGGCTGTCGCCCGGCTAAAAAGCGCCGCGTATAACGCCGCTCCCAGGTTAGTTGGAGAAAGAAAATGGCAAGATATTTGGGTCCTAAGCTCAAGCTGAGTCGCCGTGAGGGCACCGACCTGTTTTTGAAGTCTGGTGTTCGAGCGATCGATTCCAAGGGTAAAATTGAGCAGCCCCCGGGACAACATGGCGCGCGTAAGCCGCGTCTGTCCGATTACGGGGTGCAGTTGCGTGAAAAACAAAAAGTCCGCCGTATCTATGGCGTTCTGGAACGTCAATTCCGCAACTACTACAAAGAAGCAGCGCGTCTGAAAGGCAACACCGGTGAAAACCTGTTGCAATTGCTTGAAGGCCGTCTGGACAACGTCGTTTACCGTATGGGTTTTGGCGCAACTCGCGCTGAGTCACGTCAATTGGTCAGCCACAAGGCGATCATGGTAAATGGCCGCGTTGTCAACATCGCTTCTTACCAGGTTACTCCGAATGACGTTGTAAGCATCCGTGAGAAAGCGAAAAAGCAATCCCGTGTTCGTGCCTCATTGGAACTGGCTGAACAGCGTGAAAAGCCGACCTGGCTTGAAGTCGACGCTGCTAAGATGGAAGGGGTGTTCAAACGTATTCCAGAACGTACCGATCTGTCTGCGGACATTAATGAACACCTGATAGTCGAGCTTTACTCCAAGTAAGGCTTAGTACCAAAGAGAGGACACAATGCAGGGTTCTGTGACAGAGTTTCTAAAACCGCGCCTGGTAGATATCGAGCAAGTCAGTTCGACGCACGCCAAGGTGACCCTTGAACCTTTAGAGCGTGGTTTCGGCCATACTTTAGGTAACGCACTGCGCCGTATTCTGCTTTCATCAATGCCGGGTTGCGCGGTGACCGAGGTTGAGATTGATGGTGTACTGCACGAGTACAGCACCAAAGAAGGTGTACAGGAAGATATCCTGGAGATTCTGCTCAACCTGAAAGGGCTGGCGGTGAGAGTTCAAGGTAAAGATGACGTTATCCTTACTCTGAATAAATCTGGCATTGGCCCTGTAACCGCAGCCGATATCACCCATGATGGGGATGTCGAAATCGTCAAGCCGCAACATGTTCTGTGCCACCTGACCGACGAAAACGCATCGATCAATATGCGTATCAAGGTTCAGCGCGGTCGTGGTTATGTACCGGCTTCTGCCCGAATTCATTCGGAAGAAGACGAGCGCCCGATCGGTCGTTTACTGGTCGATGCCTGCTATAGCCCTGTAGAGCGTATCGCCTACAATGTTGAAGCAGCGCGTGTCGAACAGCGCACCGACTTGGATAAGCTGGTCATCGAAATGGAAACCAATGGCACGATCGATCCTGAAGAGGCGATCCGCCGTGCGGCTACCATTCTGGCTGAACAACTTGAAGCTTTTGTTGATTTACGCGATGTACGTCAGCCAGAAGTAAAAGAAGAAAAACCAGAGTTCGATCCGATCCTGCTGCGCCCGGTTGACGATCTGGAATTGACTGTCCGCTCTGCTAACTGCCTTAAGGCAGAAGCCATCCACTACATCGGTGATCTGGTACAGCGCACCGAGGTTGAGCTCCTTAAAACGCCTAACCTTGGTAAAAAATCTCTTACCGAGATTAAAGACGTATTGGCTTCCCGTGGGTTGTCTCTGGGCATGCGCCTTGAGAACTGGCCTCCGGCAAGTATTGCTGATGAATAACCCGATCACAGGGTAAGGTTTTACTGAGAAGGATAAGGTCATGCGCCATCGTAAGAGTGGTCGTCAACTGAACCGTAACAGCAGCCATCGCCAGGCTATGTTCCGTAACATGGCCGGCTCTCTGGTTCGTCATGAGATCATCAAGACGACCCTGCCAAAAGCGAAAGAGCTGCGCCGTGTTGTTGAACCGCTGATTACACTTGCCAAGACCGACAGTGTTGCAAATCGTCGTCTGGCATTCGCCCGTACTCGTGATAACGAGATCGTGGCAAAATTGTTTAACGAGCTTGGCCCGCGTTTCGCGAGCCGTGCCGGTGGTTACACTCGTATTCTAAAGTGTGGGTTCCGTGCCGGTGACAATGCGCCGATGGCTTATATTGAGCTGCTTGATCGTGCGGCAGAGTCCCAAGTTCCAGCGGAAGCGGTTGCAGAGTAATCTGGAAGAGCAATCTGACAGAATAATCTAACATCGTTAGCTGACAAAACCCGACCTCGGTCGGGTTTTTTATTACCTGTCCTTTGGCCCATGCTTGAGTTTCCTCATTTGCTAGCAATAGGTTTCAGACCGCTGCCGGTTTGTCCATGCAGGGCTTATCATTGCGCGGATGATGCGCTATGCTGGCATAAAACCAACCAGGAGCGATGTTATGTGGCTTTTAGACGAGTGGGTGGAAAAACACATTCAGCAAGCGCAAAACAAGGGTGAATTCGATAATTTGCCTGGTTATGGCAAACCCTTGCAGTTGGATGATGATAGTGCGGTGCCGGAAGATCTTCGGGCCGGTTATCGATTGTTGAAAAATGCCGGTTATTTGCCGAGTGAGCTGCAAGATCGTAAAGATGCGCTGCAATTAGCGGATTTATTACGAGGGGTAACCGAAGACGATTCCCGTTACACCGAATTCAGCGCCAGGCTAAGATTACTGGAGATCAAACTCCGCCAGGCGGGTCTCAGTACTGAATTCCTGTATAAGGGTTATCAACAGCAGCTGCAAAAACATTTCAGTAAATCCGGTAAATAAACAAAGACTCCACCAGGTAGCCATGCCGGCGACTAAATCTGTGACAGAAAACACTGGATTTGCTATCATTACATCGCTTAAAAGTTGAGCATTTCACCCTGAAATCCACCATTGACCATTCATTACGAGGTTGTTATGACTGATAAATATCGCCATACCAAGGGCGCCATCAAAGATAATGCTTTAGCGGCGTTATTGCATGATCCGCTGTTCCGCCAACGTTGCGAAAAAAACCGCAAAGGCAAAGGCAGTTATTGCCGCAAGGGTAAAAACGCCCATGACGTTGGTCGGGAGGACAGTGATAAAAGCATTCATCATGTTTTTATCACTGCCCTTCCCCAAATCATGACGCAGTTATCCCCTCTACCGGCGGCTTCTAGGAATTAACGGGCGGTTGTTCAGCCGGTGGCTCAAGCTGTTTTTGCTGTTTTAGTAAATCGCGGATTTCCGCGAGCAAGGTTTCTTCCGCGCTGGGTTGCGGTGGGGCTGCCGGTGCTTCTTCTTGTTTGTGATGCAGGCTGTTAATCAACTTAATCACGCAAAAAACAGCCAAAGCGACAATGATAAAATCGAAGACATCTTGCAAGAACATGCCATATTGTAAAATTACCGCTGGCGCGGGGGGCTGCGCCGGTTTCAACACCCAGCTGAACTGCCTGAAATCTATCCCGCCGATCAGCAATCCCAGCGGCGGCATAATGACATTCGCCACCAGCGATGACACTATTTTGCCGAAGGCGGCGCCGATAATAACCCCTACCGCCAAATCAACCACATTGCCCCGCATGGCAAATTTCTGAAATTCTTGCAAGAAACTCATAGGGTTGCTCCTTTTGCTAATAACTCATTAAGTCTAACAAAGGACCATTTTTTTGCCAGGGTGATTTACCAGACCAGCCGTGGGGGAGGCATTTGCATAAAATGGCGTAGAGCAATGAAATTCCCGGGGGGTAACCAGACGTCTATTCGCTTGAGTGATGACTGCGGTTGCGGCGAATCACAAAATCGCCGGCCCTTCAGCCAGGATGCGCCTTGGCTGAAGGGCCGGGAAAAGGGCCGTTTTACAGAAAGAAAGGACTCGGTTGGAATAAACTTTCCACGTCGGAAATGAATTTTTTGTCGGTCAAAAACATAATGACGTGATCGCCTTGTTGAATGTGGCTTTCTTTGTTGGCAATGATGACCTCATCGCCGCGGACAATGGCGCCGATAACCGTGCCGGGCGGTAATTTGATATCGTCTATCGACCTGCCGACCACCTTGGATGTACTTTCATCGCCATGAGCGATAGCTTCAATGGCTTCTGCCACACCGCGACGCAGTGAAGATACGCTGACGATATCGGCTTTACGCACATGTCCCAGTAATGCCGAGATGGTGGCTTGTTGCGGCGATATGGCGATATCGATGACGCTGCCTTGCACCAGGTCGACATAGGCCCGGCGCTGAATCAGCACCAAGACCTTTTTGGCGCCCATGCGCTTGGCCAGCATGGCGGACATAATGTTGGCTTCGTCATCATTGGTAATGGCAATATAAACGTCAATCTGCTCGATATGTTCTTCAGCCAATAATTCCTGATCGGATGCGTCGCCGTAAAAAACAATGGTATCTTGCAATAACTCGGCAAGTTCCGCCGCCCGCTGCTGGTCACGCTCAATCAGCTTGACGCTGTAATCCTTTTCAAGCCGCTGCGCCAGGCCGGCGCCAATATTCCCGCCGCCTACGATCATAATGCGTTTATAGGGTCTTTCAAGGCGCTGCAGTTCGCTCATCACCGCCCTGATATGGGGCGATGCGGCCACGAAAAACACCTCGTCGCCCGCTTCTATGACGGTGGAACCTTGAGGACGGATAGGCCGATCCTGACGGAAAATCGCGGCGACGCGAGTATCAATATGCGGCATATGCTCGCGCAGCGAGGAGAGTGCATTACCCACCAGCGGCCCGCCATAATAAGCCTTCACTGCGGCGATACTGACTTTGCCCTGGGCAAAGTTCACCACTTGCAGCGCCCCTGGATATTCAATCAATTTGTAAATGCTTTCGATAACCAGTTGTTCAGGCGAAATCAGATGATCAATCGGCACAACGTCGGTGGAGAACAGTTTTGCCGCCTCGCGGATATATTCGGCGGAACGAATACGGGCAATGCGATTGGGTGTTTTGAACAACGAATAAGCGACCTGACAGGCCACCATATTGGTTTCATCGGAATTGGTCACGGCGACCAGCATATCGGCATCTTCCGCGCCAGCCTCTCTTAACACCCTTGGGTGGGAGGCGTGGCCCTGAATGGTGCGAAGGTCAAACTTATCCTGCAACTGGCGTAGCGGAAAGGGATCGCTATCGACAATGGTGATATCGTTATTCTCACCCGCCAGATTTTCCGCCAGCGTCCCGCCAACTTGCCCTGCTCCAAGGATTATAATTTTCATGATCGACTCGTTATGCTCATCATTCTTCCGCCTTGCTTTCGCTGAAAGGGCTTTTCATCATCTTAGCGTAAAAGAAACCATCGCCTTCATCGGGGGCGGGAAGGCATTGTATGCCAGGCTGTCCGGAATCTCCCGTGGCGCCGAGTTCCGCGTCGGTGTGGCTGGCTAAAAACGCCTGGATCTGGTCGCGATTTTCTTCGGGCAACACCGAGCAGGTTGCATAAAGCAATGTGCCGCCTGGTTTAAGCCACGGCCAGATCGCCTCAAGGATCTGCTTTTGCAACAGTGTTAATTCGTCAATATCCCGGTCGCGCCTGAGCCATTTGATATCGGGATGGCGCCGGATAACGCCGGTGGCTGAGCAAGGCGCATCAAGCAAGATGCGGTCCCATATTTGCCCGTCACTCCACTGTTCCGGTTCACGGCCATCGCCCACAATAATTCTGGCCTGCTGACCAAGCCGTTGCAGGTTTTCCTCGACCCTTGCAATGCGTTGTTGATCACTATCCACCGCAGTGACCCGGGCAGTGGGGGCCAGTTCAAGAATATGAGTGGTTTTCCCTCCGGGCGCCGCGCATAAGTCCAGAATGACTTCCCCTGGTTGGGGGTCCAGCAATAACGCGCAGCCTTGGGCTGAAGCATCCTGTACTGTGACCCATCCCTGAGCGAATCCCGGCAGCCGGTCGACATTGCAGGGCGTTTCCAGCCGGATCGCGTCGGGCAGGGTCCGATGAGAATAACCAACCAAATCCGCTTTTTCCAGCAGCAAGAGATAGTGATCGCGGCTATGGAAGGTCCGATTGACGCGTAACCACATTGGCGGCCGCTGGTTATTGGCTTCCATGATGGCCGATGCCTGGTCAGGATAAGCTTTTTGCAAGCGTTTAACCAACCAGGACGGATGCAGGCAATGGCTTTCCTGCGCGTTATCGGCAGCCTGTAATTGCGTCTGTTGCCGCTGAAATTGTCTTAATACGCCGTTCACCAGCCCTTTAAGCTGGGGGTTTTTCAATGCAATCGTGCCTTCCACTGTTTCAGACAGCGCGGCATGCGGCGGAATACGGGTATATGCCAATTGGTAAATGCCAACCATCAGCAAGTAATGCACGGTTCTCTGTTTGCCGGTAAGCGGTTTGGCCATCAACTGCCTGATATAACCTTCCAGTTGTGGCAGTGTACGTAAAATACCAAAGCATAATTCCTGCATCAGAGCGCGATCTTTGTCGTCAAGAGGCGCTTGTAATGTCGGTAGAATCTGACTGAGTGATACTCCATGCTCGAGTACCTGAGCGACCGCCTTCGCCGTCAAGGCGCGGAGGTTATAGTGCTTATTCATAGTTGACCGGGGATGAAGGCGATAACCGGAATGTCATCGCCCGATTTTATGCTCCAAAACCGGGCGATAACCCTTTGCCAGATTAATCCAGAATGATTCCGGGGGTAAACCATTCACGGCGTGAATTAAGTAAATCCTGTGTCGACATGGGCTTTTTGCCGGCCGGTTGCAGCGTGAGGAGATTCAGGATGCCTTGCGCGGTGACCACCTGAATACCGGTTTTATCCGCCTGAACAATGGTGCCCGGTACTGTGCCGGCCGGTATCTCGGCCGACGATTCCATCACGGCTGTTTGCCAGATTTTGATGGGTTGGTTGTCCACCATGATATAACTCACCGGCCAGGGATTGAAGGCCCGCACATAGCGTTCCAAGTGAACAGCCGGTAACCGCCAGTCCAGTCGGGCTTCCTCTTTGGTCAATTTTTCGGCGTAAGTGACCAGGCTTTCATCCTGATTTTCAGGTTTCAGCTCACCCGACGAGCAACGAGCCAGCGTTGTAAGCATCGCTTCAGGGCCAACCGCCGCCAGTTTTTCATAAAGGCTGGCGCTGGTATCCTGCGCCGTAATGGCACAGGGTATTTTCAGCAACATCGCGCCGGTATCAAGGCCCGCATCCATTTGCATAATGGTAATGCCGGTCTCGGCATCGCCCGCCCACAGCGCCCGTTGGATCGGCGCCGCGCCGCGCCAGCGCGGCAGCAATGAACCATGCACATTGAGACAACCCAGACGCGGCATATCCAGCACCGCCTGCGGCAATATCAAGCCATAGGCCACCACGACCATAACATCGGCCGCGAGATCCGCCACCATGCGTTGATTTTCAGCCGGGCGCAGCGATTTGGGCTGAAATACCGGTATTTGATGCTGTTGAGCCAATTGTTTTACTGGACTGGCCGTCAGTTTGTTGCCGCGCCCGGCCGGACGGTCCGGCTGGGTGAATACCCCGACAACCTGATGTGCGGAATCGAGCAAAGCGCTGAGATGGCGCGCCGCGAAATCCGGCGTACCGGCAAATATGACACGTAGTGAATCGGACACGTTTATTCCTGTATATACCCTTCATCTTTCGAGCCGCAGGTGCGTTGGCTGCGCTCGAAGCACATCAGGCAAGCGGTGGTTATTTTTCATCGCGGGCGTTAATCTTCGCCATTTTCAGCATTTTCTGGCGTATACGCTGACGCTTGAGTGGCGAAAGATAATCAACGAACAGTTTTCCAACCAGATGATCCATTTCATGCTGGATGCAAATGGCCAATAGACCCTCCGCTTCCAGCTCGAAAGTCTGGCCCTCCCTATTGATGGCGCGGACCTTGACCTGTTCGGCGCGAGGCACAAAACCACGCTGGTCGGGGATCGATAAGCACCCTTCTTCAATTCCGGTCTCACCGCTTTTAGCCAGTAATTCAGGGTTGATCAGAACATGACGTTCGTCATGGGTTTCCGATACATCAATGACGATAATACGCTGATGTATATCCACTTGTGTCGCGGCCAAACCAATGCCTTCTTCGGCATACATGGTTTCGAACATATCATCCACGATACGACGAATAGCATCATTAACTTCTTTTACCGGCTTGGCAATAATGCGAAGCCGCTCATCAGGGTAATGTAATACTTGCAATACTGGCATATGAGTCTATATCTGCGTCCGATTATGAAAACTATTCCAGCTCTTATTCTAGACATTTCCCGTCCTGATTGACAGCATCTGCCTGCAAATGTCGCCTCATAGGCGCTTGACCAGGATAGGGAAAAAATGACGTTAAGGGAAATTTGGTTACGCCTGGCGGCGGTTAAGGGCGTCAATGGCGCAAAGGTGGCGCACTATCTCTCGCAAATGCCGCTTTGTGGCGAATATGATCCGCTCGCCTTGATTTGTGCATGTCTCACTTCTCGGCAACGCCAGCGTTTTGGGCAGTATGCGCCGGCCGCCATAGAGGCCATGCTGCGTTGGCTGGAAAAGCCATCGCATCATTTTGTCACCTATTGCGACCCGGCTTATCCCGACGCTCTGCGCTTGCTGGCCAATCCGCCGCCCGCTTTGTTTGTCAAAGGGGATTTGACCTGCCTCGGAACCCGTCAGATTGCCATGGTGGGTAGCCGCCGTTGTACCCTATATGGCGAACAATGGGGCGACTGTTTCGCTTCTGCTCTGGCGCAATGCGGGCTGACCATCACCAGCGGCCTGGCATTGGGCATCGACGGGATTTGCCATCGCGCGGCGCTGAGCGCCAAAGGTAAGACGATTGCGGTGCTAGGCAGCGGTTTGCAAAATATTTATCCGACGCAACACCGTAAACTTGCGGGGGATATCGTGGAGCAAGGCGGGGCGCTGATATCGGAATTTGTTTTGGAGGCGAAGCCGCTGGCCGGTCATTTTCCTTACCGCAACCGCATCATCAGCGGGTTAAGCCAAGGGGTGCTGGTGGTGGAGGCGACTGCCCGGAGCGGTTCGCTGGTGACCGCGCGTTATGCCCTTGAGCAAGGCAAGGATGTTTATGCCCTGCCTGGCCCGCTGGGCAACCCCGCCACGGCGGGCACCCATTGGCTGATTCAGGAGGGCGCGTATCTGGTTACCCAGCCTAAGGAAATCCTCGATCAGCTGGGAAGCGGCCTGAATTGGCTGAATTTAGAGCGGGAGAAAATTATTTATGCGACAGAACGCGAAGTTGAATTGCCATTTGCCGACGTGTTGGCTAACGTAGGAGATGAGGTTACACCTGTTGACGTCGTCGCTGAACGTGCCGGCCAACCTGTGCCAGAGGTAGCGGTTAAACTGCTCGAGCTGGAGTTAGCAGGGTGGATCGCAGTTGTACCCGGCGGCTATGTCCGATTAAGGAGGGCAGGCCATGTTCGACGTACTAATGTACTTATTTGAAACATATATCCACAATGAAGTAGAAATGCGCGTGGATCAGGATAAATTGACCGATGATTTAACCCGTGCGGGTTTTCATCAGGATGATATTTATAATGCGCTGAACTGGCTGGAAAAACTGGCAGATTTGCAGGATGGCCAGAGCAAAGCTTTTGCAATGGGTGCCGACCCGCTTGCCTTACGTATTTACACCAACGAAGAGTGTCAATTTCTTGATACCGAATGTCGTGGTTTCCTGTTATTTCTAGAACAAATTCAAGTGCTGAATCTTGAAACCCGGGAAATGGTTATCGATCGGGTGATGGCTTTGGATGCGGCGGAATTTGATCTGGAAGATCTCAAATGGGTGATCCTAATGGTGTTGTTCAATATTCCGGGTTACGAGAATGCGTATCAGCAGATGGAAGATCTGGTTTTTGAGGAAGATGAAAACCGTCTGCATTAAACTTCCAAAGATGAATCGATTTTATGGCAAAAGCTGTGTCGAATTCCGCTAGGCCTACAGAGCTCTGCCCCGATTGCGGGGCTGAGCTTGTTATAAGGTCGGGACCACACGGCCCGTTTCTTGGTTGTTCTCAATACCCGCGTTGTGAATATATCAAACCTCTCAAACAACACGCCGATGGTCATATTGTGACTGTCCTTGAGGGGCAGTTGTGTCCGCAATGCCATTCCACGCTGGTTTTGCGCCAGGGCCGTTATGGCATGTTCATCGGTTGCGCCAATTATCCAGAATGTCATTATATCGCTGAAGCGGATAAACCCGATGGGACAGCTTTTGCCTGCCCGCAGTGCCATACCGGCAAGCTGGTGCAGCGGACCTCACGTTTTGGCAAAACCTTCTATGCCTGCGATCACTATCCCCATTGCCGGTTTGTTGTGAATTTCAAGCCGGTAGCGGGAGAATGCGCCTATTGCCATTTTCCCTTATTAATGGAAAAAAACACGGCTCGCGGTGCCATACTTTATTGCGCCAACAAACTTTGTGGCAAACCGGTAGTGATGAAAGAAAATGATGAAAAATAATCCCTCGACCGTGATCCCGGCCGACATTCTAGCGGCGCTGGCTCAAGGCCGGGTTATCGCTTATCCCACCGAAGCGGTTTACGGGCTGGGTTGTGATCCTGACAGCGAAGCGGCGGTCAATGCGCTATTAGCCTTAAAACAACGCCCCTGGACCAAGGGCCTAATCCTGGTGGCCGCCAATTATCAGCAATTGCTGCCGTACATAGACGACAGTCAGCTAACCGCGTCGCAACGCGACCGCATTTTCTCTTGCTGGCCAGGACCGGTAACCTGGGTCATGCCGGCGAAACCGCAAACGCCCCGTTGGCTGACGGGGCAATTTTCCACGCTGGCGGTGCGTGTGAGCGCTTATGAGCCGGTGGCACGGCTTTGCCTGGCTTTTGGCAAACCGCTGGTTTCCACCAGTGCGAATCTTTCCGGTCAGGATCCCGCGCGGACTTCGGCGGAGGTGCGTTGCCAATTTGGTGAAAACTTTCCGTTAATTGATGGGCCGGTCGAGGGACGTTTAAACCCTTCGGAAATTCGCGAGGCATTGACGGGTTCGCTTATCCGGCAAGGCTGACAAGTCGAGAAATCATGATGGAAAATTATGCCGTATTCGGTAATCCGATAAAACACAGCAAATCGCCCAGGATTCATGCGCTGTTTTCCAGCCAGACGGGCATTGCCCATTCTTACGGACGGGTGCTTGCGCCCCTTGATGATTTTGAACAGTCGCTGCTGGATTTTTTTGCCGGCGGCGGTGAAGGCGCCAATATCACCATGCCGTTCAAAGAACGGGCATTTGCGCTTTGCGATCAATTATCCGAACGGGCTTCTACAGCCGGCGCGGTCAATACCATTAAAAAACAGGCCGATGGCACGCTGCTGGGCGATAATACCGACGGTATCGGCTTGTTGATGGATCTGCGCCGCCTCAAATTGATCCAGCCGGAAAGCCGCGTATTGCTGGTCGGCGCCGGCGGCGCGGCGCGGGGCGTGATTTTGCCGTTACTTTCGTATGGCTGCACTATCACGTTGACCAACCGGACATTCAAGCGTGCGGAAGAATTGGTCTCGTTTTATCAACATGCGGGCGAAATCAATGCATTACCTTTTGATGCGCTAACTGAACCGGATTTCGACCTGATCATCAATGCCACGACCTCCAGCGTCCATGGTCAGGTGCCCGCTCTGGCAAATACGTTATTAACGTCGGCGGTGAGGTGCTACGACATGTTTTATCAAACCGGCCTAACGCCATTTTTACGCTGGTGCGTCGACCATGGCGCGGGATATTGCGCCGATGGTCTTGGTATGCTGGTGGGACAGGCGGCCTATTCGTTTATGTTATGGCATGGGGTCATGCCTGATATCGAGCCGGTCTTGCAGGTGTTACGCGAAGAATAACCGGTTCGATTCAGCCATATCCTCCGGGCTTCTCCCGAAGATGCCGGCCTAGCGTCCGGCATCGCGGCTGTATTGCTCCAGGTATTGATCTTTCCAGCGTACATAGTTATTGGCTGAATAGAGAAACCCGGCAATTTCTTTCGGTGTCAGCGCCCGTATTTTTTTAGCCGGGCTGCCAAGATAGAGATAACCGCTTTCCAGCCGTTTGCCTGGCGAAACCAATGAACCCGCGCCAATCATCACTTCATCTTCCACTATTGCCCCGTCAAGCAATATGGACCCCATGCCTACCAGAACGCGGTTGCCGATGGTGCAACCATGCAACATGGCTTTATGACCGATGGTCACGTCTTCCCCGATGATTAACGGGTTGCCGGCCGGGTTGTAGTCTGATTTATGCGTCACATGTAAAACACTGCCATCCTGAATATTGGTTCTCGCACCGATAATCACTTCATTGACATCACCCCGTATGGCGACCAGCGGCCATATACTGACGTCATCTCCCAGGTTGACTTGCCCGATCACGACACTAGCGGGATCGATCATGACCCGTTGGCCCAGTTTGGGCGCCATACCTTGGAATGAACGTAGCGGACTTGTGGGTAGAGACATAATAATTACCTCAAGCAAATAAATTTCACTGACTTTATCGCCGTGTTGGTGCCGGTGACAACCGCCACGCAGCGTTCCAAGCGCTTTTTTCACAGGTAATTTGTGCAATATCAGTGCACAAGGGGTGAAAAATAATCAGTCAGCAAGAAAAGTTGAAAAAACGCTTGTGCAATATGAACGGATCCCTATAATGCGCCTCCATCGACCGGGACTGTGAGCATCTTCACAGAGAACCGGAAGGCACTCAGAAGCAGGCCGTAAGGGCTTGACACTGAATGAGGGAAGCGTAACATACGCCACCTCGCGTCAGACTGATTACAGTGACGCACGCTCTTTAACAATTTGTCAGACAATCTGTGTGGGCACTCCACAAGACGGTATCGAAACAAAAAAATACCAAGTCTTGAAGAGTGACATACCCGATAGATTTCGCGTCGCAGCAAGGCGGCAAGCGAGAGAATTCGATGAGCCTACTTCGGTATGTGATTCGGATGAACGAGCCAAGCCAACGCAGCAGCGGCGTGAAAGATGAAGGGTAAACAGTTAATTCATTAATTGATTAACAGTAAGGCAATCTTTGAGCATCAAGCTTTTAATTGAAGAGTTTGATCATGGCTCAGATTGAACGCTGGCGGCAGGCCTAACACATGCAAGTCGAGCGGCAGCGGAAAGTAGCTTGCTACTTTGCCGGCGAGCGGCGGACGGG
>Ga0255352_1000334_pt1 | contig 26641 bp, 14 predicted proteins | sample HBST0metaG_FD_189939 | JGI IMG/M metagenome (GOLD analysis project Ga0255352, IMG submission 189939) | Peat soil microbial communities from Stordalen Mire, Sweden - H.B.S.T0 | ecosystem: Environmental > Terrestrial > Soil > Wetlands > Peat | place: Sweden: Norrbotten County, Stordalen Mire...
CCACACCAACCGCGACACGATCACGATTCAGTGGAAGTTCACAAGAAAGCTGGCCCGCCTAAAGCTTAATTACGCATTCACGCGGTCACGGTACTAGTGGCAGGCCGCCGCACTGATCCAGCAGGTCCTCAGGATGAGCGCTGGCTCTGTCGCATCCTACTGTAGGTCCGTCGACTACGATTGGCACAAAATGCGCGCCGATCTTCACTTAGGATGACGGCGTGTTTACGATGCAAACTTTGGAGGCGGGAGACTGGAGCGCGTTTCAGGCATGCGTCAGCGGGCACTGGCGCCGACTCCTCGGTGACCAAAGTCTTTTGTTCCGGTAGTCATTTCGGCTCGACAGAAGTCGTGCACTGACACGAAGCAGAGCGTTGGGACGGTCACCCGATATTTGCGCGAGCGTTAACGCCCGTGCTGTACGCAAGGCATCGAAGCAGGGAAGTGATGTGAAGGATTGGCCGGGCGATTCGCGGCATGAGCTTGCTGAACAAAGACGCGGAGCCGAATCTCTTCGGCTCCGCGGATGATGCAACCATTTGTTTGGCAGGTATGACCTTGTGGCTAGTGCGCAAACGTTACGCGAACCAGTTGAATGTTCTGGCCAAGGAAACCGAGATCGCTGTCGTCCTGGACATAGGTGACGTATTGCACCAGCCCATTTTGTTCCTGGAACTCAGGATGTGGCTGTGCGGCGTAATCGTTGGCATTGTTGGAGCCGATACTCGACGAGCCGGTGAAGAAATCCTGCTCGTCCGACCATGGTCCCCACGGAGCGGGAGCAACGCGGAAGACCAGGTCATTGCTGTAGGTTTGCGAGTAAATGGTCATGTATTCGTTGAGAGCGGGATTGAAAAAGAGAGTATTGCCTGCACTTCCCCCGTAGAACAGCATCGTTGCTTGCGTCGGGTCCGTTACCCACTGCTGCGTCGTGCCGTTGTAATAGGTCCAGGCGCTCGGATTCAGAATGTCGGCGATCGGGACCCTGCCCATGTTGCACATGTGGTAGCCGAACATATTCATCTGGTCGCAACCCGTCATATACAGCGTGTTACCCTGCACCATGCCGCCGTTGCCATAGGACGTAGGCGTCAACGTTGCACCTTGCCACATCAGCGTCGGGTTGGCTGCTCCCGCTGTGATGACCGGACGCGTGATCACGCCATTTTGCTCATGGGCAATGCCGACCCCAATTACGCTCCAATTGGAAATCGCCCCGCCGCGCTGAATCAGGAGATAGAAGTGGTATGCCTCCCCGGTGGTTGAATTCGGCACCGGAATCACCGCCCCGGGCCATATCGCGTAAGACTCGCCGCAGAGCGGGTCGGTCGCTGTCGAGCAGCCGCTCTTGTTGCCATGCGCGTTATTGAACGCGATTTCGTCCGCGGTAAACGGCATGAACTCGGTGGGCATGCTGATTGAATCAACATGGTCGTTGTCGAGATGAATGCCGCTGGAAGCGTTGAGGTTGTCCGTCCACGCACGCGTGTTGCTGATGAAGTTCTGTCCCTCGGCGTTGGCCGTGTTCATCGCAGTATCGTTGAACGACCAATAGGACTTGCCATTGATAAGCGCGCTAAAGGTGCCGTCGCGCCCTATGACATGCGTGTTTTGGACGACCGTGCCCATAGCATGGGTGGATGCAACCGTTGGAATGGCCGCGGATGTGGACGTCGTGGTTTGCAGTGTGACTTGTATGCTCTGCGACTCAGTTGGATCAGTGGAACTGCTGGCGGCGATGGTGAGCGTGGCGGTGGATGGCATTGCATCCGGCGCGGTGTAAAGCCCGGTGCTGGAAATGGTGCCCACTTGGGCGTTGCCGCCAGTGACCTGATTCACGCTCCAGGTGAGAGATTGGCTTGTCCCACCGACAGAAGCCGCGTACTGTGCATAGGTGCCGACCGTGACGGTGCTTGGGCCGCTGATCGAATCGGGGACCTGGAGAGTGATCTGTGTGCTCTGCGAGATCGTACTGTTCGATTGGCTGGTGGCGGCAATGGTGATTGTTGGCGAGGATGGCATCGTTGTCGGCGCGGTATAGAGTCCGCTGCTTGAGATGGTGCCAATCTGCGCGCTGCCTCCGGATGTGCCATTCACACTCCAGGTGACCGCCTGGCTATCGAGCCCCGTTACCGTAGCGGTGTACTGCGCTTGTGCGCCGAGGGTGACTGTCAGTGGTCCGCTGATGGAGATGGCGCCGGCCGCCTGAAGCGTTACCTGGATGCTCTGCGAATCGGCCGTGTTGGCTTGGCTGGTAGCGGTGATGGTCACCGTCGGCGAGGAGGGCATGGCCGCTGGCGGAGCATAAAGGCCGGCGGTAGAGATGGTGCCTGTTTGCGCGTTGCCTCCGGTCACTTGGTTGACGCTCCAGGTGACCGCCGTATTTGTTGTTCCGGTCACGGTGGCCGTGAACTGCGCGGATGTGCCGAGAGTGACCGTCTTCGGCCCGCTCAGTTGGACCGTGGCAGAGACTGGCGCTTTTGATCCTGAACCGCACCCGGCGAGGGCGCCAAGTACCAAGACCGAAATAAAGGGCATTACGAAGAACTTTCTGAAATTCGAACTCATTTCTCTCCAATCGGTGTGAGATCTGAATCGGCCCGCAGGCCTGCTCCCGCTCAGCCGCGACACACTCGTCGCATCTGAGCAGCGTGGTATCTCCGAGCAGCCCCGTGCATGCCGAATTATGGCCTCAATGTGGAACCGTTACCAAACGCATATCCATATAAATCCCAGTCAGAACTGATTGTCAAGGGCGATTTAAAGAGAGACAAGCACCCATGCATCAGCTTGCAGCGCATTTTCGTAAAATATTCATTGTAGGCATTTAATACTTGAACAAACGTCTGCAAATTCAGGCCGATTGAAGAACTCTGGACCCCGTTCGAGGTTTCATGAGGAGTTGAAAGCAAACTGGAGCGGATCACAAGAACGAGGCGCAGATGTACAGTTTAATGGAACCAATGCCAGCCATGGATCAGTCGTCTGAGGCCAGTCCTGGTGTAGGTATCCGAGCAGCTCCTCGCCAGAGGGGCGGCTGGTCATCCTGCGTACAAGATCATTCGTCGCAGGGTGTGGGAATTTGTCGCCGAATCCGGTAGCGGCGCCCACAGCAAAGATCAATCTCGCTCCTTTCTTCTTCGTTGCAATCAAAGGCTGCCGTTGCCCACCAGTGGTACCTGCGATCACTGAAGCGTTGGGGATGGAATGCATCGCTGCCGCATGTCGATTGACACTTCTCTATAGGCGGTGTTACGTTTTCAATAACATGGAACCGATACCATATGCGACCCGACCGGCGCGCGCCAACAGGCGTTCCTTCAACGCATTGTGCTTGTCCCTATCCCTTGCTGTGCCAGTCTTCGCGGCTGCCAATACGGCGAGCACGGTCAAGACAATTTATGTGATTCCCAGTTCTCATTGGGATCTCGGATTCCTGCGCACACCGGAGTCGGAGAAAGCCGCGATCAAACCGCATCTGGACGCGGTGATCAAGGCCTGTGAGGCCGATCCTCAATTCCGCTGGACGATCGAGAGCGTCTGGCAATTGCAGGCGTGGCTCGAGCGGACGAAAGATCCTGCGCAGATTGAGCGTCTTGGTGTTATGTTGCGAAGCGGGCGCATCGAGCTCTCAGCAGCATACGGAAGCATGCATACGGAATTCATGGGTTCGGAGGAATTGAATCGCCTGGTTTCCTCGGGCAAGGACATCGAACGGCGTTTCGGAGTTCATCCTGATGTCGCCATGATGAACGATGTGCCTGGATTCTCGATTCGCGTCCCGCAGGTTCTTGCGCGTTCCGGTGTGCCATACCTGATCACCGGGTCGAACACTGTCTTCGGCGGAGGAACGCAGCTCTGGCCGGGCGAGATGCCTTTCTACTGGGAATCGCAGGACGGAAGCAGAATCCTGACCTGGCAAACGCAGGGAAAAAACGGCGGCTACACGGAAGGGATGGCAGACTACTATCTCGACCCGGATGCCGAGGATCCCTATTTCCACACAAAGTTCTATCCCAAGGAATGGTCGGGCCAATCGAATCTGGAGATCATGCAGCGTGGCATTGATAAGCTGCTCAAGCAATATGCGGACGCCGGCTACCCGCATTCTGAGCTCGCGGTCTTCTATATGCACGACGGGATCGGCCCGGAATATGAGTTGAATGGTTTGCTGCCGAACGTGCGGGCCTGGAATGCCGCCGGGAAATCACCGCGCATCGTCGTAGCCACGCCTTCTGAATACTTTGCCAAGCTGACGGCTCAGGGCGCGAACGAATTCCCGGTCTACAAAGGCGACTGGAGCGGCCTTTGGGCCAACGTGAAACTCAATTCGCCCGCAATGAGCGCGGATGCGCGCGCGCTCCAGGAACTGCTGCCGCAGACAGAAACTCTTTGGTCGCTGCTGTCGATGCGCGAATCGGCACTGAAATATCCCCAGCAGGAATTGGATTCGGATTACGCCAATTTGTTTTTCTATGACGAACACAATGGCGCCGGCCAAGGGGGTTGGCCGAAAGTGCTTACCGAGCAGGAAGTACTCGAGCAGAACCGGGAGTACTCCGATTCGATGCGGTCGGGGAGCGCGTCAGCGACAAAGCTGCTCAGAGAAGGGCTCGCGCGGCTAGCAAACGAATCCAGCGATTCGCATGGCAAGCGCACGCTGCTTGTCTACAATCCTCTCAGTTGGACAGCATCTCACCTAGTGCGCGTGCCAAACTTGCATGGCTCCTGGATCGTGCGAGACGCTGGCACAGGCGCGGCCGTCGCAGCTCAGCAAGCTGATTCGGGCGATCTGTATTTTAATGCGCGGGAAGTGCCCGCAGTTGGTTATCGCACCTATATCCTCGAGCCGGCTCCGCTCCGGACGGCGGATGCTTCGCTCGTGGATGCATCTGTCCTGACGAGCCCCTTCTTTCGCGTTCAATTGAATCCTTCGACGGGCGCTGTTGTGAGCATCACCGACCTGCGCACTCACCGGACGATTGTCAATGGGGCCGATGGAGGTCACGCCGGCACTCTGATGCTGAACTCTTCCACTTACGAGGAGCAGGGAACTCAGAATCGAATTGCAATTCGTTACGACCGCGGCCCTCTTGTCGATCAGGCTGTCATCGAGAGGCTCGGTACCTGCTGGCCGAAAACCGTGATTACGTTGCCTCAGGATGAGCCCGTGGTGCGTTTGACTGAAGTCCTCGACCGCAGCAAGATGCGTTTCTCGCCTAGCGATAAGCCGAGCGATCACTATTCATTTGCTTTTGATTTCTCGTTTCAAGGAGAAGTCCAACGCTGGGTCGATGACGGCGAGGGGCTTTATCGCATGCCGTCGGACCTGTTGCCGGGCGCAAGCAAGGATGCTGTGGTTCCACGGCACACTCTTGTTTGGAGCGCGGGAACGGGAGAATCCGCTTATCACGTTCTGCTCGCGCAGCAGCAAGCCTTCTTCGATCGGTTTCAATCTCAGGCTGGCCGGCCCATCGCAGTGAATCAATCAAACGATGGAGTCCTTGCCGATGTGATGATCAAGTCGGATCAGGGCGACACGAAGGACCAAGGTTTGGTCAGTTTCGAAACGTATGAGCCAGGCTATCCCAGCACCTATACGTTTTCATTCGCTCTGACAGCCGAGCCGGGCACTGCCGATGCCGTAGCCGCACATCGCTTCGGCGTTCAAGATGAATTCGAAGTTGTGGAACTGCCCGCCAATCGCAGGCCAACGCGTTGGAGCGATTCATTCATTTCAATCAGTGCGCCGAACGTGGTCCTGCAGGCAATGAGGCCAAGTTCCGATGGAGATCCCGACGATTTTCTGCTCCGTCTGCAGGAGATTGAAGGCAAGCCGGTGGCACTGAGTCTCAAGCTTCCCTTCAAGATCCGCTCCATCGCGGAGACGACGCTCACTGAAGACAAGATTCTCCGGCAGGGAGTGGAACCGAACGCCGTGCACCTTTCACCGTATCAGACACTTACTTTGCGGCTCTCAGTGGTGCGCCCTGGAGTCGCTGCATCAGGGGGAAAGAATTGAACCTACGCAGAATAGTTATTTCAATCGGCAAACTTGCAACCTTGAGTCTCTTCATTTGCTGCTGCTCGTTCGTTCGTGGGCAACAGACTCGGCCTCAGGATTGGACAGAAAAAGCGTCTTTCGATTACAGCATCAGCGCTGATATTACCTATGGCGTGTTCAACAACGTCCCCGTGCATCTCGATGTCTGGAGAAATCTCAAGGCAACTGGCCCGGTCCCTACGCTGGTCTATATTCATGGCGGTGGGTGGGTATTTGGCGACAAGAACGGTGCCGCGAATCTCTTCCTGCCTTACGTTGAGCGGGGATGGAATGTCGTCAATGTGGAATACCGGATGGCAGGGGCCTCACCGGCTCCCGCTGCAGTTGAAGATGTCCGCTGCGCACTGCGATGGATGTACAGAAATACAGCCGAGTATCATTTCGACACGAATCGAATTGTCACCACGGGTCATTCGGCGGGCGGCCATCTTGCGCTGATGGCCGGCATGCTTCCCGCTGGCACAGATCTCGATAGCCAATGTCCGGCGGGCGCGGACGAGCCACCGCTCAAGGTGGCTGCCATCGTCAATTGGTTTGGCATCTCGGATGTAAACGATATCCTCGATGGGCCTAACCGTCAGACATATGCGGTGGCTTGGCTCGATGCTCAACTCGGGAAAGCGGAATTGGCAAAGCACGTATCTCCACTCACCTATGTGCGCCCCGGACTCCCTCCGGTTATCACGATTCATGGAGACCACGATCTTACCGTTCCTTATTCTCAAGCATTGCGTTTGCGCGATGCACTAACGCAGGCTGGTGTAGCGAACGAACTCGTCACAATTCCCATTGGCGGTCATGGCAGCTTTTCCGACGATCAGACCAGTGCGGCCTTCAGCAAAATATGGGAGTTTCTTGCTGCTCATAATTTGAGAGATGCCGCCAGCATACCTTCGCCGGAGGGGCACTGATGGACAAGCACCTGGAGTCTCCACCATCGATTGCAGCGGTGGATAAACGCGAGGTTGCGGGTATCGAATCAGAGATGGCCACTCAGTATCCGCGCCTCTCGGGATCGGATCTGCGCTTTCTCGACCAACTCCTGGACCTTCCGCCACTGGGGACTTTGCCGGTTGAGGATGAACGCTCCCGCATGAGAGATGGCCAGACTACCACGCTCGCCGAGTTTCCAGTAGAAGTTCAGGAATACCAAACATCGGCCTGCATGGTGCACCTGATCAAGCCTCTGATGGCGCAGTCTCCAATGCCCATCACATTTTATCTGCACGGCGGTGGATGGGTGCTGGGAGACCTCCAGACCCACACGAAACTGGTATGTGAACTTGCAGTGCGGTCACAGAGCGCTGTCGTGTTCGTCGACTATCCGCGCGCCCCGGAGCACCGCTTCCCGGCTCCGCTGGAGGCCTGCGTAACGGCGCTGACCGAGGTGCTGCAATGCGCGGAGTCCCTCGGCCTGGACAGGAATCGCTTCGCAGTAATGGGGGACAGCTCTGGAGGAAATCTCGCGGCCGCCTTGATTTGTTCAGCGATCGAGCGAAATTTGCCATTGCCGACCATGCAGGTGCTTCTCTATCCTGCCACCGACTACAGCTCGGCGACCCGCTCCTACAGCGAGTTTAGGGAAAACCCCAATCTGAGCCAGTTATCTATGCAATGGTTTTGGGATCATTACGTGTCAGAGGCGTCCTCGAGTTCAGATCCGCTCGTCTCGCCCCTCCGCGCCCACGAAGATGTCCTGTCCAAGTTTCCCCCAACTCTGATCATCACCTGCGAATATGACATTCTGCGTGATGAAGGGGAACTGTTTGCCGCCCGGCTGATCCGGGCTGGCGTTGCGGTCACTGCGGTCCGTTGGCTGGGATCGCTGCACGGCTTCCTCGTGACTGAGTCTTTGGCTGCTTCAGCTTCCGCTCAAACATGCATTGACGTGATCGCCGGCTACCTGAAAAGGGGATACGGAATCGCGCCCTGAGTCCTTCGGTACGCCGGAGTCAGCGATCTGCAGAACAGCCGCACGATTGTCGGATCACAAGATTTGCAGCAATCTCAATCTGCTGAGGTGAATTCACCTCGCCTGACATGTGATTCAGGAGGAGCTGTGTCGCTGTCCGGGCCAGCTCTTCGATTGACTGCCGGACTACGGTGATCGAGGGGCGAAGCGTGGCGGCCAGCGCAAAATCATCGAACCCGATCAGGCTTACGCGTTCCGGAACATTGATATTGTGATTCTGCATCACTTCGTAGGCGCGAATGGTCGATTGGTTATAGAGTCCGAAGATCGCGTCAATTTTCCCCGGCGTCGCCATGTGCTTCATGATTGCCGCTTCGGCAGACTGATAATCCGATGCCTCCATCTCCACCAATGGTTCCAATCCTGCCGCTGTGAGAGCGGCGGTGTAACCTTTCACGCGCTCACGAATGGTGTAGAGGTTGGGATCGCCGCCGAGACATAGAATGCGCTTGCGTCCATGATCGAGTAAATGGCGCACGGCATTGTGCGCGGCGGCGCAGTTAGCCGAAACCACGCTCGAGTAGGCTTGACCCGCCATGGGACGATCAAAGGCCACAACAGGGACGGAAAGACGGCGCAAATTCTGAATCAATGCCTTTGAGCCCGAACGCGGCGGCACCAGTAGCAGCCCATCGACACGATGGCGTTCGAATATCTGCAGATCGTTCAATTCCAACTGAGGCTTATCCTGCGACGTCAACAGAATAAGCACATAATCCTCGGCGCGGGCACACGTTTCCGCCACTCCGGCGAAATGCGCAAAAAAAGGATCCGTGATGGATGGGATGATGAGGCCTATGGTCCTCGATCGTTCGCTCTTCAGTGACCGGGCTGCCTCATTCGGCTGATATCCCAGATCCAGCATCACTCGCTGTATGCGAGCAAGCATTTTCGGAGCAACATAATGCCCGCCATTGATGACGCGAGACACAGTGGTGGTACCGACGCCGGCGGCTTTGGCCACGTCGTGGAGGGTGGGTCGGCTCTTCCTGGTGCTTATCATGTATTGAGGCGTCCTTCACTTTCAAGCGATGACCTTTGTTACGATTCCGTTCCTGCCTCGGATGCCTGTGGCGCCGCGGGAAACAGGATGCCCGCCATCAGCAATTAATATGGTTGTTCGGACCGGTAGCCGCAATTGGGCGGACCAACAATCTCCCGGTTCATCGGAGCCTATCTGCCGTGTCAGCACCGAACAGTAGCCGCACCCGGAGCGAGAGAGTAGAAGTTGCTCCGAGCGCCATGCACATGCAAAGCAACAGCGCATTCTGGAAGGCAATGCCAGTCTCAATGATTCCTCATCACTTTACACTGTCCTGGGCGTGGGTGGCAACGGTACCAGATGCCGATTTCAAGTGGAGAGCGGCCCGGTGTTTCCGTGTCTTGCTGATGCGGCTTGCCAGCACAGCCGCATCTTGAGCGACTTCCCGCAACGCATGAGAAACGGGTAATTTGGACTTCAGAAAGTTCGTCATCCGCGGGATGACTTGCACGCGGTGCTGCACGAAGAGCCGACGATATGATACAACTGGTATCGATTCCATAAACGGAAACCCGATGCAACCGAAGACGTGCCCGGCAAACAGGAACGTGCAACGGGAACGTCGATTATCGCGCTCACAGGAGTTCACTCAATGAAGCACTCGCAGGCTTATCCTTTCCTTGTTGCATCCCTGTGTCTTCTGTTCTTCGCGGCGAGTTCACTCGCGCAGCCTGGCGGCGGGACTCGGACGATCAGCCTGGATGGCAGTTGGGAATTCCACCAGAGCAGCGGAAGTAAAACTCCCGATGTGCCGTGGCTTCCGGCGCAGGTTCCAGGGGACGTTCACCTGGACCTGCTTAAGAACAAGCTGATACCGGATCCTTACTACCGTGATAATGAGTCGCGCTTGCAGTGGATTGAAAACGCCGACTGGGCCTATCGAAAGACCTTCGAAGCTACTCCGGATCTGCTCGCGAACCGCAGCATCGACCTGGTGTTCCTTGGTCTCGATACCGATGCGACGGTGTTTATCAATAATCGGTTGGCGCTAACCGCCAACAACATGTTTCGCCCTTGGCGCATGGACGCGAAGCCCTTCCTGCATTCAGGGTCCAATGAGATTCGTGTGGAGTTTCCTTCGCCCATCAAGCTGGCTGACAAACTCGCGGCGGAAGACAAGACACACGCCGACACGCACATACCCGAGAAATCGTACCTTCGCAAGGCGGCGTACGAATACGGATGGGATTGGGGACCGCGATTTGTGACCAGCGGAATCTGGCAGTCTGTCTATTTTGAGGTGTGGAACAAGGCGCGCATTTCCGCTGTGCAAATCGAGCAGCCCGATGTGCGGGCGGAGGTCGCCCACCTTTCTGCCAAAGTCAATATTGTCGCGGACGATGATATTGCTACAGATCTCAAGCTCACCTACGGTAAAGACGGAACGTCTGTGGAGATTCTTGAGGAGGTTCATCTCCATCCCGGGAATAATACTGTTGAGATTCCTGTGGAAATCGCGAAGCCTGCGTTGTGGTTTCCAGCAGGCTATGGTCTCCAGAACATGTACACGTTCAAGGCGACGCTCCAGGAATCGTCCCACAGGCTGGATGAGAAAACGGTTCGCACGGGCCTTCGCTCCGTTGTGCTCCTCCGCAAGCCAGACCAGTGGGGACGATCGTTCGAGTTTGTCGTCAATGGCATCCCGGTCTTTATCAAAGGGGCCGCCGTTATCCCCTTCGACAGTTTTCCCAATCGCGTGACGGAAGCGCGCTATCGGCAGGTTTTGCAATCCGCCAAAGACGCCAATATGAACATGGTGCGTCTGTGGGGCGGCGGTTACTACGAGTCCGACAAGTTTTATGACATATGCGATGAACTTGGCCTGATGGTGTGGAATGATTTCATGTTTGCCAGTAGCTGGTATCCGGGGTCGGAAGAGTGGAAGCAGAAGATCGAGGAGGAGTCGGAATACCAGGTCAACAGAATTCGCAATCATCCCAGCATCGCTCTGTGGTCCGGGAATAATGAAGTGGAATCGGTTCTCTATGCCTTCCTCGGCGGTCTGACGCCGGAAGCGAGGCTGCAGGTTTGGAAGAATTACCTGACGATCTTCAATGGCGTTCTTGCGCGCGTGGTTGAACGAGACGACTCTGAAGTTCCCTACTGGCCAAGTTCTCCCAGTGCCGACTATGAAGAAACGTCGGACAAGTTTCAAGCAGGCGACGCCCACGACTGGAGCATCTGGCATGGACGTGAGCCATTCACCAATTATCAAAAACACTTCTATCGATTTACTTCAGAGTACGGCTTTCAGTCTTTCCCTGAGCTACGTACCGTGGAGTCGTTCACGACTCCGGAAGACCGGGCCAACATATTTACTCCCGTCATGCTTGCCCACCAAAAGAACAATGAAGGCAACTCGATTATTCACGACTACCTGCTGCGCGACTATGCGGAGCCGAAGGACTTCGCGTCGTTTCTCTATGTGAGTCAAGTGCTGCAAGCGGAAGGCATCAAGGTTGGTGCCGAGCATATGCGCCGCAGCCGCCCTCGAATCATGGGCTCGCTCATCTGGCAATTGAACGACTGCTGGCCGGTCGCTTCGTGGTCGAGCATCGACTACTACGGCCGATGGAAGGCGCTTCAGTATTACGCGCGCCGCTTCTATAGTCCCATTCTGGTCTCGCCGCTGGTGGAAGATGGCAAGGTATCGGTCTATGTTGTTTCCGATCACACACAGGCAACGAACGGCACCTTGCGCGTACGCATGATGACCATGGAGGGAGGCACTGTAATGGAGCAGCATAAGCAGATCACTCTGCCGCCGCTCTCCAGTGATACTTATCTTGACGTGCCCTTCGAGTCGTTCATGAAAAGCAACACTGACCTTAGCAAGCTTGTTGTGCTGACGGATTTCACAGTAACCGGAGAGGTAGTGTCGAGCAATGTGAACTACCTCGCGCCAACCAAACAGGTTCATTTGCTGCCGGCGAATATCGGATCTGACCTGACTAAGGACGGGAATGTGTATCAGCTTAGGTTGAGTTCCAATGTCCTGGCCAGGGATGTATATGTCACCTTCGGGGAACTCGATGCACAGACTTCTGATAACTTCGTCGATCTGGTTCCGGGCGAACCGGCAACCATCAAGGTGAGTAGCACTGCCGGCCTCGAGGAGTTGAAACGAAACCTCAAGGTGACGTCTTTGGTGGATGCATTTGCGCCGGAGGCCTCCGCGCCCAAGGATCCCGCGTCAGCAAAACAGTGAGGCCCGAAGAACGACGATGCGGTCATGTCGATGCAGCCCACGATGAACTCGAAATGATGTCAAAAGTCGCACGGGCATCATGAACGGGCGCCCGAACGTCGATGTGGAGAGTTTCCGCTGCTGAAGCATTCCGGTCGTCACGAACTTGGAAAAAAGGAACAACATGGTTTACGAAATTGATCGGCGCAAGTTTGTATCGTTGACACTGGCCAGCGCAATGGCAACCCAGTTGCGGATCGCACACGCAGACACGAACTCGACCAGGACGGTGGATGCAGTGAATCCGCTGATCGGGGCCAGCACGAGCCTCGCGCTTGGCGAAGGCAAGACCTTCCCAGGGGCAACCACTCCCTTCGGCATGGTGCAGCTTAGTCCGGACACGATAACCGGAGGAGACAACGCGCCTGGATACTCCTACGAGCATACGACCATCGAGGGCTTCAGCTTCACACACATGAGTGGCGTTGGCTGGTTCGGCGACTTCGGTAATCTGCTCACCATGGCGACGACGGGGGATCTCAAGGTCGTGGCCGGGAGACCGGATCATCCCGGAGAAGGCTGGCGTTCGCGTTACAGCCACTCGAGCGAAGTGGCGCAGTGTGGATACTATGCTGTCACGCTCGATCGCTATGGAATTCGCGCGGAACTGACGGCCTCTCCTTACGCCGGTATTCTGCGCTTCACCTTTCCGAAGTCTGAAAGTGCGCGCATCCAAATCGATCTGGCCCGTCGAATTGGTGGAACTTCTACTCGTCAATTTGTGAAGTTCGTGGATGCGCATACCGTAGAAGGCTGGATGGAGTGCCCGTCTCGCGGCGGTGGCTGGGGAGATGGCGCGGGGCATGTGGGCTACACGATTTATTTTCGAACTGAGTTCTCGAAGCCGATCGTTCGCTCGGGAGTCTGGAGCATTGACGTCCCGAATGCGCTGCTCGAGCACGGCGAAGGTCTGCTCGTGGATCACTTGCAGAGCGACGCATTGTACGAGGCAGCCAAGAAGGCGCAGGTGTTGACGGACATCACCGAAAGAGAAGGCGACCATCTGGGCTTTTTTGTCGAGTACGCGACGGAGCCGAACGAGCAGATCCTGGTTAAATCAGGGATTTCCTTTGTCGATTTGGAGGGAGCGCGCCAGAACCTGCGCCACGACATTCCCCATTGGGACTTTGACTTGCCCAAGCGCCAGGCACGCGCACAATGGGCCGGAGAGTTTGACAAGGTTCAGATAGAAGGCGCAACAGAAAGCCAAAGAACGATCTTTGCGACGGCGCTGTATCACGCAATGATCGATCCTCGAAAAATCTCCGACATCGACGGCCGCTATCGCGCCGGTAACCAGACAATTCAGAAGGACAACAAGTCCACGCGCCGCACCATTTTCAGCGGCTGGGATGTGTTCCGCGCGGAACTTCCGTTGCTGACCATTCTGAATCCGACCATCGTCAATGACCAGATCGGCTCACTCGTGGATCTTGCTAAGGAAAGCGGCAAGGGCTATCTCGAGCGCTGGGAGATCATGAATGCCTACAGTGGGTGCATGGATGGCGATCCGGCTCTCTCTGTCATTCTGGACGCCTACAAGAAGGGCATCCGAAAATTCGATGTCGAACGAGCTTATTCGGCATGCAGACAATCGGCTGCAGGATCGGGCCAAGCCACAGGCCGCCCTGATAATGATTTCTATATGTCCAACGGCTTTGTTCCCGACCAGATTTCATGGACGCTGGATAACGCCTACTTCGATTGGTGCACAGGCCGCTTTGCTCAGATGCTGGGCAAGAAGCAGGATGCGGCTCTTTTTCTGGAACGCGCAGCGAATTACAAGAAGATCTATGATCCGACGGTGATGTCCATGAGAGCGCGCCATAAGGATGGCGGATGGATGGACTGGAAGGGTGAATTGGAATTCGGTCAGGGATGCACTGAAAGCAATCCGCTCCAGCAGTCCTGGTTTGTTCCACATGACATCTACGGGCTTATTTCCTTGATGGGCAAAGACCGGTTCGCGGCGAACCTGGAACGCCTGTTTGAACGCACGCCGGAGTCTTTTGGCTGGAACCCATATTACAATCACTCGAACGAGCCGGTCCATCATATCGCTTATCTGTTCGCATACGTGGGAAAGCCGTGGCTTACGCAAAAATGGGTGCGCCGAATTCTCAATCAGGCGTATAAGCCCCAAGTCAGCGGAATCTGTGGAAACGACGACGTGGGGCAGATGTCCGCGTGGTATGTGTTGAGCGCGATGGGCTTCTATCCTGTGTGCCCGGGAAGCAATGTCTATATACTGGGGTCTCCCCTCTTTAGCCGGACCACAATCCGGCTCGATCCAAAGTGGCATGCAGGGACCAATTTCACAATCGTCGCAAAAGACAATTCGCCCGAGAACATCTATGTGCGGTCGGCGCGGCTCAATGGCAAAGCGATTACCCGTGCCTGGATCACGCACGATGAAATTGTCTCCGGGGCGACGCTGGAGTTGACCATGGGCTCTGCTCCCAATGTCGAATGGGGTACCGATCCGGCGGATTTGCCTCCTGATACCATGAAGCCAAGCGACGCGATCTGAGAATGCACGGGGAGATCTGGAGACCCAGTCGGCCAGGACTCTGCGCGGGCTTTTGTCCGCAGGCGAAGTGACGTGGAAATGACAACAACCTTCGAAAGATCGACTCATGGAGCAGGAGAATCCAGAACGATGAAAGCTAAATTCGGCGTGATCGGCACCGCCCTCTTTGTTTTTCTTGCCGTCAATTCCACTTCCCTTTTTGCGCAGCCTGTCCCCCCGATGTGCCATATTTCCGAGACCGCACGAGGCGTGCAGGTGACCAGTGGAGAGGGCGTCATTGATCTGGAGATCCTCGGGCCGAATCTTCTTCGTGTCGACATCCGGCCTGGGGGAAAGACCAGCCCGCGCACTCTGGTGATGGATCCAAATCTGAAAGCTGCAAAGCTCGCCAAGGTTTCCGTTCGCCGCGACGGGGACTCGACCCAAATCGCGTCATCCGGAATCCAGGCGTCAGTTGCGTGCCGGTCGGCGATCACCCTGTCCGTGTCGGATGCGGCACAGCACAAGCTGGTGGAGCAGGTGGATCCCTTCAGCCAGGCAGCTGGGCACGAAGTGAATCTCATCCACGCTCCCAACGAGAATCTCTATGGCATGAGCGGCCTGAGCATGAACGAGAGCGGCGGTGCTCTAACCCGGAATAATGGCTCGGCGGTTTCGGCCGGAGCCCAGGGCGAAGCGGGCGCTCCCTGGTTTTTCACCACTCACTACGGTGTGCTGATCGACTCCGACGGCGGCGCATTCGCTTCCAGCGGAGAAGAGATTCGGTTTTCCGGCGACTCGCGCAACGACACCGAGTATTTCGTGATGACCGGCGCGCCCATGCAGCTGATTTCCGCCTTGTCCACCCTGACCGGCCGGCCTCCGATGCCGCCCAAATGGACGCTCGGTTTCCTGAATAGCCAATGGGGCTCAAACGAAGCGGAACTCAAACAGATTGCCTCGACCTACCGCGCAAAGCACATCCCTGTCGACGCCTTCATTATGGATTTCGACTGGAAGGCCTGGGGCGAGGACAATTACGGAGAATGGCGCTGGAATAGTACGGCGGCGGCGGGAGCCTTGAATCCGAACCAATTTCCCGATGGCGCCAGCGGCCTGTTTGGCAAAGAGATGGCAGCCCAGGGCTTTCACATGGCGGGCATTCTCAAGCCCCGCATTCTTCTTTACAAGCCGGGCAGCACAACCGAAATGCTTGAGGCCGCAGCGTACGCTCAGGCGCACGATCTGTGGGTTCCGAATCAAAAGGAATACACGGATTACGCTACGGGCCGGCCTGCGCGCGATCTCGATTTCTCCAAGCCAGAGGCTCGCTCGTGGTACTGGCAGCACCTGCAGCCCACCTTCGATACCGGCATGGTGGCGTGGTGGAACGACGAGGCCGACAATGCCAACAACTTCCAGTTCCTGAACATGGGCCGCACGCTCTATGAAGGGCAGCGCGGGCACTCCGACGTCCGCGTCTGGTCCATCAATCGCAACTACTATCTCGGTTCACAGCGTTATGGCTACGCCGAGTGGTCGGGAGACATTCAGACGGGCTTCGACAACATGGCACATCAGCGCATGCGCATGCTGGCCACGCTCGATACCGGCGAGCCGCATTGGAGCATGGATACAGGTGGATTCCACGGACACCCTACGCCCGAAAACTATGCACGCTGGATGGAGTTCGCCGCTTTCGTTCCCATCGATCGCGCGCACGGTGATATCGGCGAAAAACGGCAGCCATGGGTCTATGGTCCTGTCGCCGAAGCAGCCATCACCAAAGCTCTGCGCCTCCGCTACTCACTGTTGCCGTATATCTACTCCAATGAACGGACGACCACGGAAACGGGCATCGGTATTGTGCGCCCGCTCTTCTGGCTCTTCCCCGACGACCCGAAACTGACGAATGAGGGCTCATCCTGGATGTTCGGTGACGCCCTGCTGGTTTCCCCGGTTGTCACTCCAGGGGAGACCGAACACAGCGTTTACTTGCCCGTTGGCATCTGGTACGACTACTTCCACGGCACCAAGTTTGACGGAGCAAAGACCATCAGCTACGCGGTCAATCCAAATACGTGGGAAGATATTCCGCTCTTTGTCCGCGCGGGATCGATCCTTGCCTCGCAGCCGCCACAGGATTACACGAGCCAGCAGCCTGTCCCTGAAGTGACCCTGGACGTCTTCCCAACCGCCCAAGAAGCCAAGTTTGTCTACTACGACGACGACGGCAACACTTATGCGTACGAGCAAGGGAAGTATTACCGTCAGTCCGTTCAGGCATCAACGAGCGGACAGACCACCCGCCTCTCGTTGGGGAAACCTTCTGGCATTTTTCATTCCCCACTGCGTTCCTATCTCATTCACGTGCACGGAACCAGACCCGCGACGAGCGTTCTCCTGAATGGCAAAGCGCTTGCGGAGGTCCCGGCAAGCGAATTCGAGGCTGCCGCCGACCGCAATCTTTGGGTTGTCGGCGAGGATAAATTCGGTCCGGTAACCACGATCAGGATTCCTGCGCAGCAGGCATCAAGCATAGAACTTCGGCGATCCCAGAGCACGGCACGTCATGGCAATTGAATTCCCGGGGATGGGCAGGGGCGGGAGTGAGCGGCGTTGGCAATTCCAGGCAGGTGCTTTCCTGAAGGCAAAGGGGAACATGTTGCCCGCAAGTCGGTTGTCAATGAGAAATGCACGCGAACTCCTGCGCTCAGGCATGAACGATCTGGAGAAGGGCCGCCGTGTCAAGGCCGGAGTGATAGGGGCCTTTGCGCACTCTTGGTGACACTGCCCAACTAGCAGAAAGTGCGCTCAACTGGCACTGAATTTGCAAGGCTTGCTGCACTGCGTTCTTCCCGGCGCCTGCGCTGACGCTAGGGAACCTCGGATTAGACCCAGCCGAAGATCCTTGCTCCGCTTTGCGCCGCGGCCCAACCTTGTTATGCTGGCGGCACATGGAAATCGCAGCAATTCAAACGCATGGACTCACGCGGCGCTTTGGCGCGCTGACGGCTGTTGAGAATGTGACCTTGAGCGTGGCCCCGGGCCAGTTCTTTGGCTTTCTGGGGCCGAACGGGGCGGGCAAGTCGACCACCATCAAGATGCTGACCGGCCTGCTGGAGCCGACGGCCGGGACCGTCGAGATCCTGGGCCAGCCGTTTGCCGCCGGTGCGCTCGACCTGAAAAGGCAGATCGGCGTGGTGCCGGAAGGTATGGCGCTGCTGGGCCGTTTGACGGCGCCCGAATATCTGCGCTTCGTGGGCTGCATGTACGGGCTGGACCGCGAAACCGCCAATCGGCGCACCGTGGAACTGCTGGAGTTCATGCAGTTGGCCAATGAGAGCCGCAAGCTGGTGACCGACTTCTCGCACGGAATGCAGAAGAAGCTGGCGCTGGCGGCAGCGGTCATTCACGGACCCAAGGTCCTGTTTCTCGACGAGCCGTTCGAGGGCGTGGACGCCATTGCGGCAGGCATGTTGAAGGCCATGCTGCAGGGCATGATTAACCGCGGCGCAACGATTTTCCTGACCACGCACGTGCTGGAGATTGTGGAGCGGTTGTGCAGCCATGTGGCGATCATCTCCGCGGGCAGGCTGGTGGCCAATGGCTCGCTGGAGGAGTTGCGGGACGGGGTGGCGTCGACGCTGCCGGGCGCTGAAAGCAGCAAGAGGCTGACGCTTGAGGAGATTTTCCTGTCGATTGTGGGAGCGGGCGGCGGAGAGCCGGCGCAGGAGTTGTCATGGCTCGCATAGTCGCAGACGACGAGGCTGTGTTCAAGGCGACCGGCGGCGGTCCTTTGGGCGCGCTCGCCCGCGCGCAGTATGCAGCGCTGGCTGGACTTCGCTGGCGCCTTTGGATCAACGGCCTGCGTTCCAATCAGGGCGCTATCGAACTGGGCGCGCGCACGATTTCGTTTGTGTTTTACGCCCTCGTCGGGTTGGTTCTGGGCGCGGGAATGGGCGCGGGAGCCTATGCTCTGGCCTCCAATGGAATGTGGACGTTTCTGCCCATCCTGTTCTGGGTGCTGTTCGTGCTGTGGCAGGTGTTTCCGGTGATGCTGGCCTCGTTCCAGGAGCAGTTCGACCTGGCGGCCCTGCTGCGGTTTCCGGTGAGCTTCGCGACGTTCTTCCTGCTGTACGTGGTCTTCGGACTGGCAGACACATCGACGGTGCTGGGCGGGCTGTGCTGCCTGGGCCTCTGGACCGGAATTACGCTGGTGCGGCCCGAGCTGATTCTCTGGACGACGTTCGGCGTGGCTGGCTTTGCGGCTTTCAACATCCTGCTGGTGCGCGCCATCCTGGCGTGGATTGACCGCTGGCTGGCGCAGCGCAGGACGCGGGAGATCGTCGGCGCGATTTTCATGCTCTTGCTGCTGAGCCTGCAACTGCTGAATCCGGCGCTTCGGCAGAAGAGGCATCCGCAGGCGCAGAACCACGAGGAGCAGGCCGAAGGCTATGCCCGCATGGGAACTGAGCTGGCCCCGTGGCTGAAGACGGCCGACGCGGTGCAGAAGTGGCTGCCGCCAGGCCTCGCCGGGGTTGCCGTTGGGCAAGCGGCAGAAAGGCGTACGGTGCCAGCCTTGGGTGCACTGGGAGCGCTGGGGCTGTGGGTCCTGGGTGCGGGAGGTCTGCTGGCTGTGCGGCTCAGGGCCGCGTATCGCGGCGAGAACCTGGGCGAAGCACCAAGCCGCAAGAAGATCGCCAAAGATGCGGGCGTTTCAGCGCCAGTTCAGAGCGGGTTGACCCAGCAGGCGAATCTCGGCCGGCTTAGAGGTTCCGGGCCCATCGCGGCCATGATGGAAAAGGAACTGCGCACGGTACTGCGCTCCCCGCCGCTGCTCTATGCGCTGGGGGTACCGGTTCTGATGGCTTTCATCTTTGGCGGATTGTTTCGCAACGGCTCGTACGGGGCGGCTCTGCTTCCCATGGCGCTGCCGCTTTGTTTTGCCTATGTGCTTTTGGGATTCACGCAGATGATCTACAACAATCTCGGCGCGGAGGGAGCGGGGATTCAGTTGCTTTTTCTTTCCCCCACGCCGATCCGAACCGTTTTGCTGGCCAAGAATCTCTTCCATGCGATGCTGTTCGGGCTGGTCGCCCTGGTGGCGGGCCTGTTGATCAGCCTGCGAGTGGGATCGCCGGACAGCATGGTGGTGGCGGCCACCGTGTGCTGGGCGCTGTTTGCACTGCCCATCAACATGGCGGGCGGCAATGTGATTTCGCTGACCATGCCCTATCGCATCAATCTGGGACGGCTCACACGACAGCGCGGCTCTCAGGCGAACAACCTGCTCAGCTTGCTGGTTCAACTGGCAGCGCTAGCCATCAGCGCAGCGGTCTTCTGGGCGTGCCGCGCGGCCGGGCGGCTATGGCTCACGGTGCCGGTGTTTCTGATTCTGGCTTTGGGCGCCATCCTTGTCTGGCTGCGGATGCTTCGCAACGCAGACGCCATGGCCAACGCACGCCGCGACTCATTGATTGCCACCCTGATGAAGACCGAATAGAGACCGGAGCCGGGGAGGACGGCAGACAGGGACCTGTCCCCGCGCCGGCGCATACGCCTTCATGGCCGCAAGGGCCGCGTGATAGCCTGCTAGGCAATGCAGCCCACACCAGGTTGGCTGCTCCAATCTCAATCCCGGCCTCTCTGCACGAGCGCGCGCTGCGCCGATGGGGAGGCGGGTTGACCCTGTTTCCAAGAGGACATTCGATGAACTGTTTTCGTCTTGCACCCGTTCTGCTGCTGGCGGTTCCGATTTTGGCGGGGAACCCGGCTATCGCGCAGGCTCCCGACGCCTCGAAGCCAGCCCCACCCGCAGCCATCAAGAGTTTCGACCCGGCGGCCATCGACAAGACCGCCGATCCATGCACCGACTTTTATCAGTACTCTTGCGGCAACTGGGTCAAGAACAATCCTGTTCCGGCCGACCAGGTGCGTTGGGCTCGGTCGTTTTCGCTGCTCGGTGAGCGCAATCGCTACCTCCTTTGGGAGGAACTGAACGCTGCCGCCACCAGCCCCAAGAGCCCGCTCGAAAAGCAGTATGGCGACTATTTCGCCGCCTGCATGAACACCGGCCTCGTCGAGCAGAAGGGGCTCAAGCCCCTGGAGCCGGCGTTCCAGCGCATCGCAGCCTTGAAGGACGCCCATCAACTGGCCGCCGTTGCCAGCGAACTGGAGGCCGAGGGCAGCCCCATGACCCTGTTCGACTTCGGCGTGGAGCAGGACGAGAAGGACTCCTCCAAACAGATCGCAGCCGTCGGACAGGCCGGCCTCTCGCTGCCCGACCGCGACTACTACATCGTGGACAGCAAGCGTTTCCAGGACATCCGCAAGCAGTATGTCGAGCACCTGACGAAGATGTTCACCCTGGCCGGGGACACACCCGCGCAAGCCGCCAAGGAAGCCGCGTCGGTTCTGGAAATCGAAACCGCGCTGGCCAAGGCCTCCACCAGCCGCACCGACATGCGCCAGCCGGAAAACCGCTACCACATCTATACCCTGGCCGATTTCGAGAAGCTGACGCCCAACTTCGACTTCACGGTCTACTTCAAGGCCGTCAAGGTGCGTCCCTTCGATTCGCTCAATGTGGCCACACCGGACTTCTTCAAGGCCCTCAACGATCTGGTGGCGTCCGAACCAGTCGGCGCCTGGAAGTCGTATCTTCGCTGGCACACCCTGCACAGCTCCGCTTCCAACCTGCCCAAGGCCTTCTTCGACGAGAATTTCGCCTTCTTTGGCAAGACCCTGGCCGGCCAGAAGGAACCGACACCGCGCTGGAAGCAGTGCACCAGCATGACCGACCGCGCCCTGGGCGAGGCCGTGGGCCAGGACTGGGTGAAGCTCCACTTCCCACCTCAGGCCAAAACCAGCATGGACCAGCTTGTGGTCGCGCTTGAAAAGGCCTTGGGCGACGACATCAAGACCCTGCCGTGGATGAGCGACGCCACCAAGAAGGCCGCCGAGGAGAAACTGGCCCTGGTGCGCAACAAAATTGGTTACCCGGAAAAGTGGCGCGACTACTCCTCCCTGAAGGTGGAGCGCGACGACCTGATCGGCAACCTGCACCGCAACTCAGTTTTTGCGCGTGAGTGGAATTTGAACCACCTGGGCAAGCCGGTGGACGAGAAGGAGTGGGGCATGACGCCTCCCACGGTCAATGCCTATTACGACCCCTCGTTCAACGACATCAACTTCCCGGCCGGCATTCTGCAGCCGCCCTTCTTTGACTTCACGGTCGATCCAGCCGTCAACTTTGGCGGCATTGGAGTGGTCATCGGCCACGAGATCACCCATGGATTCGACGACGAGGGCTCGAAGTACGACGGCAAGGGCAACCTGCGCGAGTGGCAGACCGAGGGAGACCGCAAGGCTTTCACCGAGCGCACCAAGTGCGTGGCGGATGAATACAGCGGCTTTGAGGCGGCTCCGGCCAAGGACGGCACACCTGCGCAGATGCTGAAGGGCGAACTGACCTTGGGCGAGAACACGGCCGACAACGGCGGCCTGCGCATCGCCTACATGGCCCTGCTGGACACCCTGGCGGCTCAGGGCAAGACGATCAACGACAAAATCGACGGCTACACCGAGGCGCAGCGCTACTTCCTCGGCTTTGCCCAGGTCTGGTGCCAGAACCAGACCGATCAGTCGGCGCGCCAGTCGGCGCTCACCGACCCTCACTCGCCCGGCCGCTGGCGCGTCAACGGCACCGTGCAGAACTTTGACGAATTCGGCAAGGCATTCGGTTGCACGAAGGGCCAGCCCATGGTCCCGGCGAACTCCTGCCGCGTCTGGTAGTCAAATCCAATCCCGGAGTTGCGGCGTTTCAATCCGCTGCTCCGGGCTTGCGCTCCTCCGCCTACAAGCCGGCGCAGGGTAGACTTATTCGGACTGGTCTTTTCTTTCGTTGACGTTTCCAGCCTTTCGGGCGTCCAAAACGCATCTGCGCCCGCAATCGGATCAATTGGCCCGAAAGGCGCCTGTTTCTTGAGCACCCCGGGGCGGGGACGGCCCTGGGAACTGTCCTGTTTTGCCCGGTCTGCATCTGAAACTAGGCACAACCTACCCTTGGCTTTTACAATGCAGCAGGGACCCGTCCCAACCCAGCTATGCTGTGGAACTAGCAAACTTGGCGGCGCACGCCTGACCAGGATGAAGGAATCGCATGAAGTTTAAGACATTCGGCAAGGCCCTTCTGATGAGCGCCCTCTCCGCTGGCGTTGTCCTCAGTGTTACGTCTTGCGTTCAGAGCTACACGATCGGCTATTTGTATGTGACAGGGACGGTAACAGCCAATCCCTCCGGTAACGGCACCATCACCGGTTTCAAGATCGACCACAATACAGGCAAGCTGAACGCCATCGCCGGGTTGCCTGTGTCTTCCGGCGGCGCCAACCCGATTCGGGCTCTGCTGCTGGGCGGTTCACGCTTTCTTTACGTGCTGAACCGCGGCATCAGCGACAACCCCGCGGGCAGTTCGATATGCACAACTCAATATCCCTGCAAGAACTCGAACATCACCCAGTTCGAAATCGGCGGCAACGGCATCCTCACACCGCAGGAGACATTTTATACCCAGGGTGTGAATCCGTTCCGCATCCTCAGCGACAGTTCGGGCAGCTTCATTTACGTGCTCGACCACGATTCTCCTGACCCGACCTCCACCAATAGTGTTCCGGTCGCGGCCCAGACTGTCGGCCCGAATGTGAATTGCGGTGCTGCCCTGACAGGAGCCACAACCTGCGGCGACATCACCGTCTTCCAGGTGAACGCAACCACCGGCCGGCTCTCCCTGGTGACCAACCAACAGGTAACCGTCGCCACCTGCGGGACAACCTCGACGACATGCCCGCTGACTTACTTCCCGGTGCCTGTCAATCCCATCGATTTCGTTTTCTCCGCCTCCACTTTCCTCACCCTGAGCGGTACTCCGACGACCGGCGATTCGGTGTTTCCTTACACCTATAGCAGCACTGGCCAGTTGACCACAAACCTGAATAGCTCCAATCCTCTGATCAGCGCCACGACCGCAAACGGGTTGGTGGACAACGCCACGGCCATCACCGTCGGCGGCGGACACATCTATGTCCTCGACAACGACCCGATCACGTACACCCCGACCGGGCAATCCTCATCGATCACCGCGCTCAGCCAGATTCTGCCTTATACCATCGGATCCGGAGGCGCTCTGCAAGCCGTGACCGGCGGTCCTGTGCCGGATGACCCGACGCTCGGCAACCCCACCGTCCTGCTGGTCGAAAGCAAAGGGACGTTCGTCTACGTGGCCAACACGGGATTCAACGATACCTCCTCGGGCTTGACCCAGGACGGCATCTCCGGTTACACGATCGACAAGAGCACCAGCCAACTCGGCTTCACGCCTGGTGAACCTTACGGTGTGGGATCCGGCCCCGTTTGCATCGTAGAAGACCCCTCCGGCCAGTTCATCTATGAGGGCAACTTCAACGATTCGACCGTCACCGGTCAGCAGATCAACCCGACCGCCGGCATCCTCACTCCGCTGTCGCAGGCCACCCGCGCGCCCTCCAGCTACACGGTCAACGGACCGGTCACCTGGTGCGTGGTGGATTCGCGTACCAGCTAGACCGCTGTTCGAAGCAATTCAAGCCTGGAGCGGCGGCCCGTCCCCGCTCCAGGCGAGTGATTCTTCCGCTGTCCTCAGGAACGAAGCCGAATGCCCGGCGCGCGGTTCTTTTTTCAAGCACCGGAGTTCGATTCCAAACTTGTTTTTACGGGTCAACGTAATATCAGCCCGCTGACGAAAGATGCGCATGAAGTTCAACAAATCGGGCCAGCTGCTGCTGGTCTCCACGGCCAGCCTCCTGCTGTCCGGACTTGTGACCGCCTGCGGTACGCTCACCGTGGATTTTGTTTTCGTGGCCAGTTCCAAGGCTGCGGGAACCAACAGCTACGGTGAGATCGACGTCTTTGAGGTCAACTCGGAGTCCGGCCATATGCGCCAGATTCCTACCTCGCCTTTTCCTTCGGGCGGACGTAATCCTGTTGCCGAAGCTGTCTCCTCCGACAAGACCAATCTGTACGTCGTCAATGAGGACGAGGACAACATTGTCCAGTTCGTCATTGGAAGCGACGGCAAGCTCTATCCGCAGAACACCGTGGATACGCCGGGGAGCTATCCCTTCGCCGTCGCTGTCAGCGGGCAGAATCTGTTCGTTGCAGACACCTACCAGCCGCTGTCTTCCTGTTCCACGGCTGAGCCGTGCTCGGGCTCGATTGCGGTCTTCCCGATCCTCACCGCAGCGCAGGCCAAGGCCCTCACGCCTGCCCCCGTCGCGAACACGCTGGGATCGCCTATACCCAACCCGGCCAACGGAGGCCTGACCTACTGGCCGCTGAGTCTGCCCACCAAGCCTACCGACGTGTTGGAGCCGACAGCCATCAGCGTGCTTCCTTCCGGCAACTTCCTTTACGTGGCCGCTTACGATACGACATCGAGCACCAACTACCTTTTCGGGTTCTCGATAGCCTCCGGCGGCGCGCTTGCTCCGCTTAACGGTGGCGCTCCCCTCGTCGGCGGTATCGGCGGCACATGTCTCTCCGCGTATCTCAACGCGCCTTATGTCGTGGGGACTTGCCCCTCGGCCATTGCCAGCGATTCGACCGGCGGTTACGTCTACGTCACCGACTCGGCATACGGCAAGGTTCATGCCTACTCGGTTGCATCCAGCGGGCTTTTGACCGAGTTGGGCGCATATGCGACCGGAAATCAACCATCCGCCATTGTCGCGGACTCCCAGTATCCGTACCTGTACGTCGCCAACTCGCAGGACGCTACTGTGACGGCCTACTCAATCTCGAGCGGGGCGCTCACCCCTCTGGGCACGACTGCCGGAGGCGGCACTTACACCACCGGCACGCAGCCGGTTGCCATCGGCATCGACCCCTCGACCAACCATTTTCTTTACACTGTCAACTACCTTGGTGGCAACGTCTCGGGCTTTGAGTTGAGCACCACCACTGGGACACTGATCAACGCTCAGAATTCTCCCTTCACGGCGAACGCACAACCGACGGCAATCGCCGCCATTCCGCACGGCAGCACGCAGAAGTAACGGCGGGAACGCCCCCGCTGCCGAGCACTGAAGCCAACTCCCCGTATCGGGCTCTCAAGATCGATACGGGGCAACTTAAACTGTTTTCTTTGGGCCAGCACCTGACACGCCCACGACGAAGGAAGCGCATGAAGTTCAGCAAATTGAGCCAGCTCTTTCTGGTCTCTTCGATCGGCCTTCTAGTGGCCACTCTCTTGACTGCCTGCCAGATCGTTACCATCGACTATGTTTTCGTAGCCAGTTCCGCCGGCTTGGGAACCTCGGGCGACGGACAGATCGACACCTACGCGGTGGACTCCGAGTCCGGCGCATTGCGCACCGGTGCACCGTCGGTGTCCTCCGGCGGCGTTAACCCGGTTTCCATGGCCGTAACTTCCGACTATGCAAATCTCTACGTCGCCAACAAGACCAGCAGCACGGTGGCGCATTTCACCATCGGCGTGAACGGTGTTCTGACCGCCAAAGACACGATTACAACGAGCAATTCGCCTGTGGCCATGGCAGTCGACACGGCCGGGAAGTATCTCTACGTGGTTTCCGGGCCTACTCCTGCTGTCGTCACGGCTTATCCACTCTCCAGCGGCACCATCGGCACGGCGGTCTCACAGCAGACCTTCAGCCTGGCCGGCTATGGGAGCGATATTCTTGCTCCCACCGGAATTGCGGTTCTGGCCAACACCACCGCCATCCCCGGCAACGGCATCTATGTCACGC
>Ga0255352_1000343_pt1 | contig 26390 bp, 18 predicted proteins | sample HBST0metaG_FD_189939 | JGI IMG/M metagenome (GOLD analysis project Ga0255352, IMG submission 189939) | Peat soil microbial communities from Stordalen Mire, Sweden - H.B.S.T0 | ecosystem: Environmental > Terrestrial > Soil > Wetlands > Peat | place: Sweden: Norrbotten County, Stordalen Mire...
CGCATTTTGTTTGTGGGCGTAAGCCGGGAGCGGCTGGAACCGCTGGCCAGCCAACTGGCGCAGAAAGAAGGCGCGCCGCTCGATGCCGCCAAGCTGCGGCAGAGCCTGCGGGCGCTGTACGGGACCGGTCTGTACGAGACGATCCAGATCAAGGCCGCGCATGGCCCCGAGGGCGTGGAACTGACCTTCGAGGGCAAGCCACGGATTTTTGTCGGCACCGTTTGGGTCGACGGTGCGCGCGGCGCGACGATGAACACGCAACTGACGCTGGCGAGTCGGCTGAACGCGGGCGAGCGCTTTACCCAGGCCAAACTCGATGCGGCGTTGCAGTTGATGCGGGCGATGCTGGCCGACAATGGCTATCACGAGCCGAAGATCAGCTACCGGCTTGACCCTTTGGTGGCCGAGCCTCTGATGGACATTCATTTTGAGGTTGCCTCCGGGGAGCGGGCGCGGGTGGGCAAGGTGGAACTGTCGGGAGACTCGGGGATGAGCGTCGAGGAGTTCGGCCGCCATGCGCATCTGCGGACCGGGGCGCGCCTCGATCACGACAGCAACAATCGCGCCTTGTCGGGCGTGATGCGTACCTATCAGAAGCAGGGGCGCTTCGAGGCCGAGGTCAAGCTGGAATCGCAGCACTACGACGCGGTGCGCAAGCAGTCGGACTATCGCTTTACGGCTAATCGCGGGCCGGTGGTGCGGGTTTCGGTCGAGGGCGCCAGTGTGAGCGCGGAAAAGCTGCGGCATCTGATTCCGGTCTTCGAGGAAGGCTCGGTCGATGAGGATCTGCTCAACGAGGGCGGCCGGCGACTGCGCAACTTCTTCCAGCGGATGGGCTACTTTGACGTTAAGGTGACGCACGAGCAGAAGAATTCAGGCGAGGCCGAGGTGGCGGTCATCTATCGAGTGCAATTGGGGCAACGTCAGCGCGTCGACCGGATCGTGATCGACGGCAACCACTATTTTGATGGGCCGACGCTCAAGGATCTGCTCAGCGTGCGCACCGCCGATACACTCGACCGGCAGGGTATTTACAGCCAGGCTTTGGCGGCCTCCGATATCGATGCGCTCGAGAACGTCTATCAGAACAACGGCTTCTCAAGTGTAAAGGTGAACTCGGAACTACGCGCGCTGCGCGCGTTGCCGGCGGAGCAGAGCCGCGGCAAGAAGAAGGTTGTGCCGGTTGAGGTGGCTTATCATGTTGACGAGGGAAACCAGGTGCGCGTTGGCGCGGTGCGCCTGGAAGGCAATGCGCATGTGCCGACCGCGCAACTGAAGCCGCTGATGAACACCGCGGCCGATCAGCTTTATTCGCCGCAGTATGTGGCCGGCGATCGCGATGCGTTGCTGACCGACTATCTGAGTCGCGGTTTTGACCAGGCGGTGGTGAATGTTACCGAGCGGGTTGAACCGGACCATGCGAACAAGATGGACGTGGTCTTTCAGGTGGTCGAAGGGCGGCAGACCTTTGTGCGCAAGGTGCTGGTCACGGGGCTGCACTACACGCGGCCGGATACGGTGGCGCGCGCCATTACGCTGCACCCGGGCGATCCGCTCGACCAGACGGCGCTCGAGGAGACGCAGCGCAATCTCTATGACTTTGCGCTGTTCAATGAAGTGAACATGGCGGTCGAGAATCCGACCGGAAACGAGACGCACAAGACGGTGCTGTTACAGGCCGTCGAGGCGCGGCGTTGGACGCTGACCTACGGCTTCGGCTTCGAGGCGCAGACCGGCACGCCGCAGAACAACTGCGGCAGCGCCATCGTGCTTGGCGAAAGCTGCAACCCGAACGGCAAGACCGGCGTGAGTTTCCGAGCGCTGGCCGACATTACGCGCAACAATCTTGGGGGGCGCGAGCAGTCGGCTTCGGTGCGCGGCACCTACGGCCTGCTCGAACAGCGGATCGACCTGCTCTATCAGATTCCGCACTTTCAGGGCGCGCGCAATTTCTCGCTGAGCTTTTCCGGCGGCTATGCCAACAGCAAGGACGTGACGACCTATGTGGCCTCGCGTCTGCAGTCGGGCGCGCGTTTGACCGAGAACTTCAAGAATAGGGGCGCGTGGTTGTCGAAGGCCAATACGCTGATCTACGCCTATGACTTCCGTCGCGTGAAGGTGGCGCAGAACAGCTTGCAGGTCGCTCCGTATTATCTGAAAGAGCTGTCGACGTCGGTGCGCGTCGCCGGGCCATCGCTGACATGGATTCGCGATACGCGCGACTCGGCCTTTGATGCGCGGCGCGGCACCTACACCAGCCTGCAGAATTTTGTCTCCGACCGCGCCTTCGGTGCCGAGGCCGGGTTCAACCGGTTGGATGTGTCGAATTCCAGCTACTACAGCTTTGGCAAGGATCGCTTCGTGCTGGCGCGCAACACGCGCTACGGGCAGGAGCGCGCCTTCCGTTCGCCGGTGCAGCAGCTTTTGCCGCTGCCCGAGCGGCTCTTTGCCGGTGGCGCGACCTCGCTGCGCGGCTTTTCTCTGAACGGCGCCGGGCCGCGCGATCCGCAGACCGGCTACCCGATTGGCGGCGCCGGTGCGCTGATCAACAGCACCGAGTTGCGGTTGCCGCCGCCGACTTTGCCTTGGGTGGGTAATACGGTCAGCTTTGTGCTCTTTCACGACATGGGCAATGTTTTTACCAACGCGAGCGATGTCTGGATCAGCGCCCTGCGCGCGCACCAGACGAAGAAGGCCGCCTGTCGTGCTTCGCTGAATGCGACAACCGATCCAACCCAGCCGCCCTCCGGTTCCGTCTCTTCGACCGGTGCCGAGGGAGCATGCAGCTTCAATTATTTTTCGCATACACCCGGCCTCGGGATGCGCTATCACACGCCGGCTGGCCCGATTCGTCTGGATTTTGGGTATAACCTGAATCCGCCGATCTATCCGGTGATCTACGATTACTCGCTTTCGCAGCCCGGCTCGCGGCCGCACATGGGCCAGGGCAATCACTTCAACGTCTTCTTCAGTCTGGGGCAGACCTTCTGATGCGCGTGCGAAGCACAATCCGAATCTGGAGTTGCGGGCTGGCCTTCGTGTTGGTGCTGGCGCCGGTGGCGCGCGCGCAGGCTCCGGTGGTGCTCGACAGCGTGGCCGCGGTCGTCAACCAGCATGCGATTCTTTTGAGCGACATCGACGACGAGATTCGGCTGTCCGTGCTTGATCCTGGCCAGTTCGGCTCGGCCGCGTTGCCGCCTCGCCGCGCGCTCGATCAGTTAGTGAGCCGTTCGCTGATCGAGCAGCAGATTCGCAGCGAAGATCTGCAATCGGTGGAGCCGACGGCCGCGCAGGTCGAGGCGCGCGTGGCCGAGATGCGCCGTCTGCCGCTGTGCCAGCATCGCAGTTGCGCGACCGACGAGGAGTGGGCGGCTTTTCTGGCTTCGCATGGTCTGACATCCGAGCGAGTACGTTCCTATGTGCGACGCCGCCTGGAGATTCTGGCCTTCATCGAACAGCGATTCCGGCAAGGGATTCGCATTGAACCGAGCGAGGTGAAGAGCTATTACGACGCGGAGTTCGTGCCGCAGTTCGAAGCCGGCGATGCGCCGCCGTCGCTGGCCTCGGTCTCCTCGCGCATTGAAGAGATTCTGCTGGAGCGGCGGGTCAGTGCGCTCTTCGACGATTGGTTGACGAACCTGCGCAAGCAGGGCGATGTGGAGGTGCTTGATCCTTCGCTCGCCGAGACCCCGCAACCAAGCGCAACGAAAAGCGAGACCAAGCCGTGAGCGAGACCCCGTCCAAACCGAACGAAACACCGCGCCCGCCGAGCAAGATGCGGCGACTGTTGTTGCGTCACTTGCCGCTGGCCGCCGCGGCTGTCGCGGTGCTGACGCTGGCCGTCGCGGCAGGCCTCTATGCCTGGATGAACTCGTCGAACTTCGAGAATATGGTGCGGCGGAGGTTGATTGCCGCGATTGAAGAGTCGACCGGCGGTCGTGTTGAAGTCGCCGCTTTCCACTGGAGTTTGCCGCGATTCGAGGTCGAGGCCGACGGCTTGGTGTTGCACGGACTCGAAGACGCAGGCGAGCAGCCGCTGGCCACCGTTGCGCGCGCTCAACTGCGACTGAGCCTGTTGAATCTGTTCAGTCCCAAGATTCTGTTGCGTTCGCTCGATCTGGAGCGGCCGAGTTTTCACTTCATCGTCTATCCCGACGGCTCTACCAACCAGCCAACGCCGCGCATCCAGCGCAGGCAGAACCGCTCGGCGCTTGACCAGCTCTTCGATCTGAAGGCTGGCCGACTCTCCCTGCGCGAGGGCACGTTGCGCTATGAAAACCGCGCCTCCTCCTTTGATTTTCAGAATCGCTATCTGCCGTTGAACCTTGCTGCCGACGACGTTTCGCTGCGTGTCAGCTATATGCCGGCGCATCGCGGCAGCGCCGAGACCTATCGGATCGAAATGGGCGCGACGGACATGAACCTTGCCCGCCAGTTGCCACATATCAACTTCGTGCCCGTGCACGGCTACGTGCAGGCCGTGCTGGACCTGCAGCGCAATGCGGCCAACCTGCGCTGGATGCGGCTGACCGCGCGTGGCCGCGACCGCATGACGCACTGGGTCGATCTCTCTGGCCAGGTGACGGAGTTCGCGCATCCGCGCTGGCAGGCGCACGCTTCGGGCGAACTCGATCTGCGGATCGTCGAACCGGTGACGGGCTATCCGAACACGCCCGAGGGGCTGGTGCGGCTCGACCTCACGGCCTATGGCTTTGGCGGCAGTTACAAGCTTGAAGGGCCGGTACACGCGGACAACGCCTCCTACATCGGCAATGGCGTGACGGCGATCGGCATCGAACTCAACGCGCGTGCGCATGTCGATCCCAAGCGGCTATTGTTTGACTCGGTGGTGGTGCGGCTCCGGCAGGGCGGCGAGATGTCCGGCGTCGTCGATCTGTCGCCGTGGCGCGAGCCGTCGCTGCCGCCCGCGCCGCCCGTGCACACGGCCAATCGCAACACGGCACCGCCGCATCCGCCGCTGCCCGACATTCCGATGAACGGACGCGTCTCGGCCGAGTTCAAGAATCTTTCCATCGACACGCTGCTGGACATGGTGGGCCGCGGTCCCTTTGAGCGGCTCGGCTTCGATACCACGGTGAACGGTCCGGCGCTGGCCACCTGGAGCAACGGCGATACGAATTCGGTCAAGGTGGATGCGCGTCTGGCGCTGCGCCCTTCGGTGCGCGGCGTCGCGGGCGAAATTCCCGCCTTCGGTCTAGTGGATGCCACCTACATGCAGCGCAATGGTCAGGTGGATCTGCGCCAGCTTGAGTTCCACACGCCATCGAGCCAGCTTGAGGCGCACGGCGAGATGGGTGCCTATCCGCTGGCCAGTCCCTCGGTCCTCGCCGTCGATTTCCGTTCGCACAATCTGGGCGAATTCGACCGGGTGTTGCGCGACCTGGGCGTGAAACGGAACGGGCGGCAGGGCGTGGCCGCGTTGCCGGTTGCGCTGGCTGGCGAGGCCGAAATCCACGGCAGTTGGAGCGGCTCGCTGGCCGCTCCCCGGCTGGGCGGCACGCTCAAGGCAAGCAATTTTTCGTTGGAGATGCCCGCGCTTTCCGGCGATGCAAAGGCTGCCACGCCGTCACATTTCGTGCACCTGGACGCTATCGATCTTGCGGGAAGTTATGCGCCCATGCGGATCGTCGTCGATCATGCGCTGATGGAGCGCGGCAATGCGCACCTGACGGCCAGCGGCACGCTCGACGCCACGGCTGGCCGCGTGCCCGTCTTCGACGAAAAATCGCAACTGCATCTGCGGCTTGAGACCGCGCAATTGAAGATGGAGGACGTGCAGCCGTTCTTCCGCGCGCCGCTGCCGGTCTCGGGCGTGCTCAGTGCGCGCATCGATGCCGACGGGCCGGTGCGCGCGCCGAATGGTTCGGGGTGGGCGGAACTGGATGCGGGCGCGGCCTATGGCGAACCAATCACGCGGCTGCGCGTTGAAGGCAGTGCGGCCGGCCAGATTTTGCACCTGCGATCCATCGCCCTCGTCACCCCGGCGGGCAACGCGACCGGCACGGCGAGTTACGACCTTCGTGCCAAGCGCTTCGAGATCGATGCACGCGGCGCGGGGATCGACGTGGCGCGCATCGGCCGGGTGCGCGCTCAGCAGTGGCCGGTCGAGGGCCGTATGGCCTTCACGCTGCATGGCGCGGGCACGGCGCACGACCCTGCGCTCGACCTTGCGGCCACGCTGACCGGCCTCACGCTCTCCGGCCAGCGCATGGGCAGCGCGCATACGACCGCGCACATCGAGCATCGCGCCGTGGCCTACGACATGACTTCGTCGATTGAAAGCGCGGAGATGCACGCGCACGGCCGCACCGGATTCGACGGCGGCTATCCGACCGAGGCGCGGATGGAGTTTTCGCGTTTCAACATCGACGCGCTGCTCAAACTCGGCCATCTGCAGGCGCTCAACGGAGATTCGTCCCTGGCGGGAACCGTAACCATCTCCGGCCCGCTGGCTAAAATCGATCAGTTGCGCGGCGAGGCTCGGCTCAAGGAGCTAAGCGTCACGGTGGCGGGCCTTCACCTGAAGAGCGACAACGGTCTTCATGCCCTGTTGGGCGGGGGATTCATCCACTTGGACCCGGTTCACATTACCGGCGAAAATACCGATCTGCGCGCGCAGGGAACCCTGGCGCTTACCGGCGCGCGGCAGATGGATGTGGCCGCCAGCGGCACGGTGAATCTGAAGCTGGCCGAGATGGTGGCACCGAATCTGACGGCCAGCGGGCTGGCGAGTTTTCAGTTGACGGCGCGCGGCCCGGTGGCGCGGCCCAGCCTCGATGGACGCATTGAATTGGCCAACGGCGCGCTGGCCATGGAGAACGTGCCGAACGGCATCAATCAACTGCACGGCACACTTTTGTTCAGCCAGAACCGGCTCGAGGTGAAGACGCTGACGGCGACCAGCGGCGGCGGCCAGATGAATGTCGGCGGAGTGCTGACCTTTCAGAACGGTCTCTATGCCAATTTGACTGCGACAGGCAAGGGCATTCGCATCCGTTATCCGCAGGGCATCAGCTCGCAGACCGATATGTCGCTGCGCCTGCAGGGGCAACACAGCAATCTGCTGCTGAGCGGCGATGTGATGATCACGCGCTTTACCGTCAGCCAGGACTTCGACCTTGCCGCGCTGGCCGCGCAAACCAGTGTGGCTCATGCGCCGCCGGCTCCTGACGCGGCCACGCGCCACGTGCGGCTCGACGTGCACATCGCCTCTTCGCCGCAGTTGAACTTCCAGAATGCCTTTGCCAAGCTGGCCGGTAATGTGGATCTGCGGCTGCGCGGCACGGCGGCCACGCCTTCGCTGCTCGGCAAGATTGCCATCACCGAGGGCAGCGCGCGGATTGCCGGGACAAGCTACGATCTGCAGCGCGGCGACATCTCGTTCAACAACCCGGTGCGCATCGAGCCGTCGATCGATCTGAACGCCACGGCGCGTGTCGAAGACTACGACATCACGCTCGGGCTGCATGGCACGTCGACCAAGATGAACGTCAGCTACCGGAGCGATCCGCCGTTGCCCGAGGCCGACGTGGTGGCGCTGCTGGCTTTGGGCCGCACCGAGAATCAGCAACGGCTCTACACGCAGCAGCAGCAACAGCAGCACGCCAATCTGACGACCGATGCGCTGCTGGGCGGCGCGCTGAACGCCACCGTTTCCAGCCGTGTGCAGAAGCTCTTCGGTGCCGCTTCGGTGAAGGTCGATCCGAATTACATGGGGCAGTTGGGCAACGTCACCTCGCGGGTGATCGTGCAGGAGCAGCTCGGGCGCAACCTGACGCTGACCTACGCGACCAACGTGAACACCACCAGCCAGCAGCTTCTGCAGGCCGAGGTGGCCATTAACCGCCATATTTCGTTGATGGTGGCCCGTGACGAGTCGGGCGTTTTCTCGATGGTCATCAAGGTAACGCGCCGCTATCGCTAATGCGTTGCCTTGCGTTACAAAATATCCGCGTAACTTTCTTTGACTCATTGTGTCTATTTCAAGTAGGAGGCTGTTGCGATGAAAAGAACATCGTTGTTTGCAAGCACCGCGTTGGCCGCTCTTTTTGTGGCGGTAGGCGCGTGGACTCTTTCCCCCTCCGCATATGCGGCTCTGCCCACGCAGCCGAGCGTGGCGCAGCCGGACGACTTCGTGCAGAAGCTCGTCGAAGACAAGCTGAACAAAAAGCAGTTTCGTACCGTGAAGGCCAGTGTCTCCAGCGGTGTGGTCACGCTCTCCGGCTCCGTGGATTTGTACGCGCACAAGGCGGATGCGGAAAAGCGTATGAAGCACATCAAGGGCGTCACAACGGTGCAGAACCAGATTGCCGTTGCCGGACCGGCTGTTGCCGACGAGCAGTTGCAGGTGAAGCTGGCAAAGGATCTGGCCTATGACCGCGTCGGCTATTGGAACGTGTTCAACGCCATTGGCGTGCGTGTGGAAAACGGCACGGCCACGCTCTCGGGCCGCGCGCGCACCGACGTCGACAAGGATTCGGCGCAGATTCTGGTGGCGTATACCCCGGGCGTCAAAAATCTGATCGATACCGTCGAGGTTGATCCGGTGTCGATGATGGACGACCGCACGCGCTTTGCCGTGGTCCGCGCCGTCTACGGCTACTCGACCTTGAACCGCTACGCGCTCGATCCGGCCAAACCCATTCGCATCTCGGTGCAGAACGGCCATGTTGAGTTGTACGGCATCGTGGATACCAAGGCCGACAGCGATATCGCCTTCCTGCGCGCCAACGGCGTACCGGGCGTCTTCAGTGTGACGAATTTCCTGGCCGTGGCCAATGCCCCGGCAGCGCGCCGCTAAAACAGCAGCGATGTCGCGTGCTTCCGGAGGGGCTGCTGGCCCTCCGGTTTTTTCTGATGCGACCCCATCGCCGTCAAGGCATCGCCGCGACTCCTTTACACTGAAGGAAGAAGGAGCAACGCGTGCAAGGTATTCTGGCGAAGACGAAAATTACCCTCGAAATGATCAAGTGGGAGCACTCGGTTTTTGCGCTGCCCTTTGCCCTGACGGCGGCGTTGCTGGCTGCGCATGGCCTGCCGCCCCTGCGTACGCTTGGTCTGATTCTGGTGGCGATGGTCTCGGCCCGCTCCTGCGCCATGGCCTTCAATCGCTGGGCCGACGCGGACTACGATGCGACCAATCCGCGCACCAGGATGCGCGCCATTCCTGCCGGTTTGCTGTCGCGCGGCTTTGTGTTGGGATTTACCATTGCCGCCGCCGCCGTCTTTTTTCTGGCTTCGGCGGCATTGAACCGGTTGACGCTGTTGCTGTCTCCCGTGGTTCTCGCCGTGCTGCTCGGTTACAGCTATCTGAAGCGCTTTACGCGCTGGTCGCATCTGGGCCTTGGGTTGGCGCTGGGCATCGCGCCCTCGGCCGCCTGGATTGCCGTACGCGGTTCGCTCGACGCGCGCATCGTGGTGCTGACCGCGGCGGTGATGCTGTGGGTGGGCGGCTTCGATGTGCTCTATGCCTGCCAGGATTACGATCACGACCGCGCCGAAGGCTTGTATTCGCTACCGAAATCCATCGGCATTCCGCGCGCATTTCTGGCGGCGCGGCTCATGCACTTTGCGATGATGGCGTTGCTGGTCTGGTTCGGTCTTCTCTTTCAGTTTCACGCAATAGGCTGGACCGGCATTGCCGTCGTCGCGCTGCTGCTTGGCTATGAGCATGCCATTGTTTCGCCGCGCGATCTGCGTCGTTTGAATGCGGCCTTCTTTACGATGAATGGCGTGATCTCGATGCTCTTTCTCGCCTTCGTCGCCGCCGACATCTGGTTCTGATCGGCAGCGCGTAGAATCTTTTTGGAAGAGAGTGTCCGTATTGATGAAGATAGCCATTCAAGGAGAACCCGGTTCGTTCAGCCACGAAGCGGCGCTGAAGTTTGTGCCCGGGGCGGAGATTGTGCCTTGTTCGCTTTCCGCCGATGTTTTTGCCAGCCTGGCCGAGGGGCGGGTCGATGCCGCGGCCATTCCGATTGAAAACAGTCTGGCCGGTTCAGTCTCCGAGCACTTCGATCTGCTGTTGGCGCACGATGTGCGTGTGATGCGCGAGACGCTGCTGCGCATCCGTCACAACCTGATCGCGTTGCCCGGTGTCGCCATCGAACAGGTCGACCGCGTCTGGTCGCACCCGGTGGCGCTGGCTCAGTGCCGCCGTTTTCTGGCTGCTCGGCCGCAGATGAAGGCGATGTCGTTTTACGATACGGCGGGCAGCGTCAAACAAATTGTCGAAACCGGGGACAGGCACACGGCGGCTATTGCCAGCAAGGCCGCCGCCAGCCACTACGGCGCGGAGATTCTCGCGGCAGATATCGAGGACAATCCGCAGAATTACACGCGCTTTTTTCTTGTGTATCGCGTGGCCGATGGCGTCGTCGAGCCGGAGCCGAACAAGATCAGTCTGGCCTTTTCGCTGGCCAACGAGCCGGGGTCGCTGGTGGCGGCGTTGAGCGAACTCGCGGCCCTGGGCACGAACCTGACCAAGATCGAGTCGCGGCCGGTGCAGGGAAGACCGTGGGAGTACATCTTCTATGTCGACTGCCAGTTGCACGCGCCCGAAGAAGGCGACCGCGCCCTCGAAGCCCTGCGCCGCCACTGCGCAATGGTCAAGGAGTTGGGGCGCTATCGGGAAGCGTCGAGTGTGGAAGTTCGGTAGTTTTCCGGCAATCAGGCACAAAACATCAGGCACAAAAAAGGATGGGCGCAAGGCCCATCCTTTTTTGTGTGCGTAGGCGTGAATCTCTAGAAGTGGTACGCCACGCCGATGACCGGGTTATAGATGTTGTACCAGCGCTTGGTGGCCAGTTGATCAAGGCCGAAGGTGGGAACCTTAGTGATCCAGCCGCGATACTCGGCACGGATGTCGAAGCTCGGGCTGATCTCGTAGGCCACGCCGCCGCCGTAGATGGCGCCGATCTGGGTCTGCTGCTTCACGTCCATGTTGGTGGTACCCATATTGCGGATGGGCAGGAAGATGAAAGCGCCCGGGCCGGCTTCCACAAAGGGATTGAAGTTTTTGTACACGAAGGAGCGGACGTAAGCAGCCGAGATTTCTTCCGTGCGGGTGTGCACGGTGTAGTTATTCGGGTTGGCCCAGTAGTGAATCTTGTTGGCGTAGGTGATCTGGTAGTTGGCCTCGAGAGCGCTGGTCGGCGTCAACATGAAGCGGTAGCTGAGCAGGGCACCGAAGGCGCGGTTGGAGCTGACCTCGACGTTGGTGGTCGAGGCCTTGAACGGCTCGATCAGACCCGTTCCGCTAATGCTGATGTCCTGACGACTTTCCTGGGCGCGGCCTGCGGCCACACAGGTGACCAGCAGGAATGCGATGATGGCGATCTTCTTCATTCGGTCCTGAACCTCACGACTGCACAACCGTCCGGCTGGCAACGAGCTTGTCGATTCCGGTGCTCCGGAATCGAACCGGGCCCCGCTCTCAGCATTGTAACTGCCCGGACCCGTTCATGGTGAACTCTCCAGGTTTACGGCGTGGTTCTCTTGCTGCTGTACCCATTTAGACGTCGCCCGCCCGGTTCCGATAGCCGCTTTTTTGCCGTTGGAGTCCACAGTTCTCAGTTCAGAGTTCTCAGTTCACAGCGGACAGACTATGAAGTTTGCTTCGCAGCCTCATTTCGCTCTTGCAAAGAGTTCCCTGATCCCTGTTCCCTTGTTCTCGTCCCCCGTCTTCTCCGCCTGGAAGTAGAACGGCGGCCCCTGGCGTTTGGCCAGCGCGCGCAGGCACTGCAAAAAGGCCTGTGCGGCATACGATAAGGTGCCCTGCCGTCGATGGACCAGACGCAGCACGCGGCGCAACTCCAGTTCGTCAACCGGAATGCGGACCACATCGCCCGCCTCCAGTTCGTGCGCTACGGTCAGGTGCGGCACCAGCGCCACGCCGTTGCCCATGGCTACAAAGCGTTTGATGGCCTCGATGGTTGGCAGCTCGATGGGCATGTTCAGCGGCGTCCGGTAACGCTGAAAGGCTTCGATGACCTTGCGGCGCAGGGGCGAGGCCACGTTGTGGGCCACGAACATCTGTTTGCCGAGGTCGGCGATGGAGACGTGCGTGGCCCCGGCCAGCGCGTGATGCGGGCCGACGATGAACTCCAGGCTGTCGCCGTAGACGGCAATCGAGCGGAACTGCTCGGGGTCGGGCCGGTAGGAGACCACGCCCAACTCAATGGTGCGCAGGTTCAGCTCGTCGGGAATGTGCGAGGCCAACATGCGGTGCACGGCCACGCTGACGTGCGGATATTCGCGGCGAAAGGCATCGAGGGCGGGCAGCAGATACATGCAGGTGTACTCGTTGGCGGCCAGTTGCAGGCTGCCGCGTTCCAGGCTCTTCAACTCGCCCAGGGCGCTTGTGGCCTCGCGGCGCAGCGCCAGCAGTCGCAGCGCGTACTCGCGCAGCAAGACGCCCGCCGCCGTCAGCGCTCCGTCGCGCGCGGCCCGGTCGAAGAGCACCTCGCCCACGTCTTCCTCCAGCTTGCGAATTACCTGACTGATGGCCGGCTGGGTGCGATGCAGCCGCACCGCCGCGCGGGAAAAACTCTTCTCCTCGGCCACGGCCAGAAAGGTTTCCAGTTGATTCAGCTCCATGAAGCCACCTCCGGCGGACAATTCCCGGCAGTTCGCAGTGAACTGGGAACTATGAACTATATAAATAATTATAATCGCTTATCTAAAAATAATAACTTTGCCTTATGTATGCAATTTTGCGACACTCTTGATGGAACAAACAGGCATACGTATGAACGCAATTTCCAATCATGTAGTTTTTTTCGATACCACTCTCCGGGATGGCGAACAGTCGCCCGGCTGCAGCATGACCACGCAGGAAAAGCTGACGATGGCGCACGCCCTTGAAGATCTGGGCGTGGACGTGATCGAGGCCGGCTTTGCCATGGCCTCCGAGGGCGACTTCGCTGCCATCGCGACCATTACCCAGGCTATCCGCAAGCCGCGCATCACCTCGCTGGCACGCGCCCGCAAAGAAGATATCGAGATGGCGGCGCGGGCCTTGCAGGCCGCTGATCGCGCTCGGATTCACGTCTTTCTGGCCGCCAGCGATCTGCACCTCGAGTACAAGCTGAAGATCAGCCGCGAGCAGGCGCTCGAGCAGTGTGGCGAATCGGTTCGTCAGGCGCGGGCTCTGGCCGATGACGTGGAGTTTTCTCCCGAGGACGCGACGCGCGCCGATCGCGATTATCTGGTGGAGATGGTGCGCGTGGCCATTGAGGCTGGCGCGACCACTATCAATATGCCCGATACGGTTGGCTATACCACGCCTGCCGAATACAAGCGGATGTTCGAGGAGGTGCGTGAGCGCATCCCGGCCATCGATCAGCAGGGCATTATCCTTTCGACCCATTGTCATGACGACTTGGGCATGGCCGTGGCCAACACGCTGGCTGCCATTGAAGGTGGCGCGCGACAGGCCGAGTGCACCATCAACGGCATCGGCGAACGGGCCGGCAATGCTGCGCTCGAAGAGATTGCCTCGGCGCTCTACGTGCGGCACGACCGCTATCAGATCGAGTCCTCGATCAAGCTCAATCAGCTTTATCCGGCCAGCCAGGTGCTCGGCCAGATCATCACCTTCAAGCCCTCGCCGAACAAGGCGATTGTTGGCGACAACGCCTTCGCGCACGAGTCGGGCATTCACCAGCACGGCATGCTGGCCAATCCGCTTACCTACGAGATCATGACGCCGGAACTGGTCGGCGTTTCGCACACGCATCTGGTGCTTGGCAAACACTCAGGTCGCGCGGCGCTCAGGCATCGGCTGGAGCAGCTCGGCTTCACGCTGACGCGCGAGGAACTGCAGCAGACTTATTACCGCTTCGTGGCGCTGGCCGATCGCAAGAAGAACGTCTACGACCAGGACCTGATCGGCATTCTGCCCGACAATATCCGCGAACGGCGCACCGCGCCGGTTTCGGAGCTGGACTAAATCGGGGCAAGTTTTTTTACGCAATTCCATTCCACTTAGAAGAAGAGAGACGATGAAGCTAAAGATTCTGGTAGTGGCAGGCGACGGCATCGGACCGGAAGTGACCAACGAGTCGATCTCGGTGCTCAAGGAAGTGGCGGCCCTCGGCGGGCACGAGTTTATCTTTACCGAAAAGCGCATCGGCGGCGTGGCTATTGTAAAGGACGGCACGCCTTTGCCGCAGGAGACCATCGACGAAGCTCTGGCCTCCGATGCGGTCTTCCTGGGCGCGGTGGGCGGCAACGAGTTCAACTCGCTTCCGCCGAGCGAACGGCCTGAGGCCGGTCTGCTCAAGATTCGCGCGGTGCTGGGCGGCTTTGCCAACCTGCGCCCGGCCTTCGCCTTCAAGGAGCTGACGGCCAACAGCCCGCTGCGTCCGGAGATCATCGACGGCGCCAACATCCTCTTCGTTCGCGAGTTGCTTGGCGGCCTTTACTTCGGCCAGCCGCGCGAGTGGAACAAGGAAAAGAACGAAGCCTTCAACACCATGCGTTACACCAAGGCCGAAGTCGAGCGCGTGGCGCGCGTGGCCTTCAAGCTGGCGCAGGGACGGCGCAAGAAGCTGACCAGCGTGGACAAGGCCAACGTGCTTGAGACCTCGCAGTTGTGGCGCGCGACGGTGATCGAGGTGGCCAAGGATTTCCCCGACGTCGAGCTTGAGCATCAGTACGTCGACGCAATGTCGATGCACTTGATGAATCGCCCCAGGGACTTTGACGTGGTGCTGACCGAGAACCTCTTCGGTGACATTCTCACCGATGAGTCAGGCGTCATCACCGGTTCGCTCGGCATGTTGCCCTCGGCCACGGTCGGCGGCAAGGTCAATCTCTTCGAGCCGATTCACGGTTCGGCTCCGGACATTGCGGGCAAGGGCATTGCCAACCCGCTTGGCGCGATCATGACCGGCGCCTTCCTGTTGCGCCACACGGCGAAGCTCGAAAAGGAAGCTGCGGCGATTGAAGCGGCCGTGCACAAGTTGCTTGAGCTGGGCTATCGCACGCCCGATCTGGTGCGCGGCACCGATCATGGCTTCAAGGTGCTTTCGACCAGCGAGGTCGGTGCCAAGATCCGCGAGCTGGTCAAACAGATTCTCAAGTAGTTCTTCTCTTTGGTCTGCTAACTCCTGGCTGTTTTGTGAAAGTTGGGAGTTAGCAGAGAAGTTAGATGGATTGCTCGAAGAGTTATGATCTCACTGCTTGCATGAACCGAGCTGGAATCTAAAAGGAACTTTCATGAGTGCACCGAAGACATTATTCGAGAAGGTCTGGGAGCGGCACATTGTGGCCGAGCCCAAGGGCGAGCCGACGCTGCTCTACATTGACCTGCAGTTGGTCCACGAAGTGACCTCGCCGCAGGCCTTCGAAGGGCTGCGGTTGGCAGGGCGCAAGGTTCGCCGGCCCAATCGCACCGTGGCCACCGTCGATCACAATATCCCGACCACGACCGAAGCACGGTTGAACATCGTCGATCCCATCGCCTCCCGGCAGATCGGCGCGCTGCGCAAGAACTGCGCGGAGTTCGGCATCGAACTCTATGACATTGAGACCGGCAAGCAGGGCGTGGTGCACGTTGTCGGCCCCGAGCAGGGACTTACCAAGCCGGGCATGACGATTGTCTGCGGCGACTCGCATACCGCGACGCACGGTGCCTTCGGTGCGCTGGCTTTTGGCATCGGCACCAGCGAAGTGGAGCACGTGCTCGCCACGCAATGCCTGCCGCAGAGCCGAGCGAAGACCTTCCGCATCAACGTCGAGGGCAAGCTTGCGGCGGGCGTCACCGCCAAGGACATCATCCTCGCCATCATCGGCGAAATCGGCACCGACGGCGCCACCGGCCACGTGATCGAGTACGCGGGCTCCGCGATTCGTTCGCTCTCAATGGAAGGCCGCATGACGGTCTGCAACATGAGCATCGAAGCGGGTGCGCGCGCCGGTATGATCGCTCCCGACGAGACCACCTTCGCGTATCTGAAGGGTCGCAACCACTCGCCGAAGGGCGCGGATTGGGACAAGGCCGTCGCGGCCTGGAAGCAGTTCAAGACCGATGACGGTGCGAAGTTCGATCGCGAGCTGACCATCGACGCGACTAAGCTTGCGCCGTATGTGAGCTGGGGCACCAACCCCGGCATGGTTGCGCCGATCACGGCCACCGTGCCCGATCCGGCCAAGGCCGCCAACGAGATCGACCGCAAGAGTTTGGAGCGCGCGCTTGAGTACATGGACCTGAAGCCGGGTACTCTGCTGACAGAAGTCAGCATCGGCCGCGCCTTCATCGGTTCCTGCACCAACGGCCGCATCGAAGACTTGCGTGCCGCAGCCGCCGTGGCCAAGGGCTACAAGGTTGCCGATGGCGTCAACGTCATCGTGGTTCCTGGTTCGCAGATCGTCAAGGAACAGGCGGAGAAGGAAGGTCTCGACAAGATTTTTGTCGAGGCTGGCTTCGAGTGGCGCGAGCCGGGCTGTTCGATGTGTCTCGCGATGAATCCCGATGTGCTGAAGCCGGGCGAGCGTTGCGCGGCCACTTCGAATCGCAACTTCGAAGGCCGTCAGGGACGAGGCAGCCGCACTCATCTGGTTTCGCCGGCCATGGCCGCCGCGGCCGCGATTCGCGGGCACTTTGTCGACATTCGCACCTGGAAGTTCAACGGGGAGGGGAAGTAATGGAAAAGTTCACGACTCTGACTTCGTTGGCCCTGCCGCTCGACCGCACCAACGTCGACACGGACCAGATCATCCCAAAGCAATTTTTGAAGCGCATCGAGCGCACCGGCTACGGCGAGTTCCTTTTCTTCGACTGGCGGCAGACGCCGGACGGCACGCCGGTCGCGAGCTTTGAACTGAACGACCCTCGCTGGAAGGGCGCGCAGGTGCTCGTCGCTGGCAAGAACTTCGGTTGCGGATCGAGCCGCGAGCACGCGGCATGGGCGCTGGCTGACTTCGGCTTCCGCGTCGTCGTCGCGCCGAGCTTCGCCGACATCTTCTTCTCGAACGCGGGCAAGAACGGCATCGTGCTTGTTCGACTTGCTGAAGAAAAGGTCAACGCGCTGCTCGCGAATGCGCGGACCATTGCCGGCTACAAGCTGACGGTTTCGCTTGAAGAGCAGACTATCAGCGATGATCGCGGCTTCAAGGCCAGCTTCGAGATCGACCCTTTCCGCAAATATTGTTTGCTCGAAGGACTCGACGACATCGGCCTGACCTTGCGTCACGCCGCCGAACTCGACGCCTACGAGAAGCAGCACGACGCGGCCTTCTGGTTGCAACCGAAGTAAACGGCAGGCCCGCGTCTGTTGCGCGGGCCTGGATTTTTTCAAGTCGCATGCGAACGACGCACGGAAGGAGAAGACGATGGAGACCAAAGCGCAGTCGAACAGCGAACACCTGAACACGCCAACCCGTTTGACCGGGGCTGAGATTGTATGGGCCACGCTGGCGGGCGAGGGCGTCACCGATGTCTTCGGTTATCCGGGCGGCGCGGTGCTGCCCATCTACGACGCGATGCGCAAGTTTCCCGTCCGGCACACCCTGGTGCGGCATGAGCAGGGCGCGGCGCACATGGCCGACGGCTACGCGCGCGCTTCCGGCAAGGTCGGCGTTTGTCTTGCCACCAGCGGCCCGGGCGCGACCAATCTCGTCACCGGCATTGCGACGGCCATGCTGGATTCGACGCCGATGGTCTGCATCACCGGCAACGTCTCCTCGAAGGTGCTCGGCACGGATGCCTTTCAAGAGGTCGACATCACCGGCATCACCATGCCCGTGACCAAACATAACTTTCTGATCACGAAGAGCGAAGAGATTGCACCGGCCATTCGTTCCGCCTTTCAGATTGCCAAGGCCGGTCGCCCTGGCCCGGTGCTGGTCGACATCACCAAGGACGCGCAGCAGGCCACGGCCATCTTCGACTTCGAGGCCGCCAAGCCCGCGCCGCATCGCGCGCATCCCATGCTTTCGGTGGAAGAGAACGACCTCGCACAGGCGGTGGAGCTGATTCGTACTGCCGAGCGTCCGGTGATTCTCGCCGGCCATGGCGTCAGCGAATCCGGCGCGATGGAGCAGTTGCGGACGCTGGCCGAACGTGCCGAGATTCCCGTTGCTCTCACGCTGCTTGGCCTCGGCAGCTTTCCGGCCTCGCATGCGCTCAACCTTGGCATGATGGGTATGCACGGCGAGGCGTGGGTCAATCAGGCCATTCAGGAATCCGATCTGCTGATCGCCTGCGGCATGCGCTTCGACGATCGCGTCACCGGCACCATTCCCACCTTTGCGCCGAATGCCAAGAAGATTCACATTGAAATCGATCCGGCCGAGGTTGGCAAGAATGTCGCGGTCGATGTGGCGCTGGTCGGCGATCTGCGCACCGTGCTCGAAGAGCTTCTGCCGCGCGTTGCCAGTGCGAGTCATCCGGCCTGGATCAAATCCATCGAGACCAACAAGGGCGACTCGGCGGTGCGCGACATCAAGAATTTGCCCGACTCAGGCCATCTCTACGCGGCGCATGTGATTCACGACATCTGGCGCATCACCGAGGGCAAGGCCATCGTGGTTACTGATGTCGGCCAGCATCAGATGTGGGAGACGCAGTACTACCACCACGACCAGCCGCGCACGCTGGTCACCTCGGGCGGCCTCGGCACCATGGGCTTCGCACTGCCTGCGGCGATTGGCGCAAAGACCGCCTGCCCCGACAAAGAGGTCTGGGTCATCGTCGGTGATGGTGGCTTCCAGATGACCAGCTCTGAACTGGCTACCCTTGCCCAGGAAGGCATCAAGATCAACATCGCCATCATCAACAATGGCTATCTTGGCATGGTGCGCCAGTGGCAGGAGTTCTTCTACGAGCGCAACTACGCCTCGACACCCCTGCGCAGTCCGGACTTCGTCAAGCTGGCCGACGCGCACGGCATTGCCGGCCGCGCCGTTCGCACACGGAGCGAGGTTGAGTCGGCCGTGAACGAAGCGCGTGCCACCGAGGGAGCGTATCTGTTGAACTTCATGGTCGAGAAGGAAGAGTCGGTCTATCCGATGATTCCCGTCGGCAAAGCTCTGCACGAGATGATTCGCCGCCCGGGCAGCAAGAAGTAGAAGATGCTCGCTAGGGACTAGGGACGACACAAGTTCGAACCAGAAAGGGGAACGGCGTGCAACACGGTATCTGTTATCTGTACATTGCGCACTGTTCACTGGAAAGGCCGTTATGCTGCATACATTCGTAGCCTACGTCGAAGATCGGCCGGGCGTGTTGACGCGGGTCGCTTCGCTGTTTCGCCGACTGAACATCAACATCCGTTCGCTCACTGTTGGCGGCAGCGAGCGCGAGGGACTTTCCCGCATGACGGTAGTCTGCGACTCTGCGGCCTTAATCGGCCATCGCGTTCGCGCCAGCCTGTTTAAACTGGAAGATATCGTCGATGTGGACGAGATCGGTCAGGCGCCGTCGGTGACGCGCGAACTGGCGCTGGTCAAGGTCTGCGTGACGCCGCAGAATCGTTCGCAGATCTTCGATCTGGTCGAGGTCTTCCGGGCCCACATCGTCGACCTCACCTCGGAGTCGCTGGTTATTGAGATGACCGGGGTCGAAAGCAAGGTCGAAGGGCTCATCGAAGTGCTCCGTGAGGATGGCGTGCAGATTCTCGAAATCTGCCGGAGTGGCAAGATGACCATGCGTCGCGGCCAGCACGTCAGCAGCGTGGTGAACGCGATGAAGATCGGCCACGAGGCCGACGAGCAGGCGGCAGAGTTGGGTAAAGATACCAGCCATAAAGTTGCCGTTGACATGGACTAAAGCATTTTCGGAATGGGTGTAGACCGAAAGCACGACGCTAAGTGGTTTTCCCTCAAGAAAACCGGGCCCCTGACGACAGGTCTTCGTCGCCAGGGTGGAAGTAAAAGCCACCTTACACACCGCTTAAAAAGTCTATATGTCTTCCGAAAAGGCTCTAACACGCCGAGTTTTTGCAGGACGAACTTTAACCGCGTAACTTGAAAAGGACACGAAGAATATCATGGTGAAGACTTATTACGAAAACAATGCCGACCTCTCGCTGATCCAGTCGAAAAAGGTGGCCATCATCGGCTTCGGTTCGCAGGGCCATGCCCATGCGTTGAACCTCAAGGACTCGGGCGTTCAGGTCAAGGTCGGCCTGCAGCCGAACTCGAAGTCGATTGCCAAGGTCAAGAATGCCGGCCTTGAGGTCGATACCCCGGCCAATGTCACCAAGTGGGCCGACGTGGTCATGATCCTCATCCCCGATGAGTTGCAGGCCAAGGTCTACAACGAGGAGATCGCGCCGAACCTGAAGCCGGGCAGCATGTTGATGTTTGCGCATGGTTTCAACATTCATTACAAGACCATCGTTCCGGCCAAGAATATCGATGTGACCATGGCCGCGCCGAAGGCTCCGGGTCATCGCGTTCGCGAGATCTTCCCTGAGGGCGGCGGCGTCCCGGGCCTGATCGCTGTCTTCCAGGACGCGACCGGCAAGGCGCACGATCTGGCGCTGAGCTATCTCAAGGGCATCGGCTGCACCCGTGCGGGAGTTCTCGAGACCACCTTCAAGGACGAGACCGAGACCGATCTCTTCGGTGAGCAGGCCGTTCTCTGCGGTGGCCTGAGCGCGCTGATCAAGGCTGGCTTCGAAACGCTCGTTGAGGCCGGTTACGCTCCCGAGAACGCCTACTTCGAGTGCATGCATGAACTGAAGCTGATCGTCGATCTGGTGTATCGCGGCGGCCTCAGCTACATGCGCTATTCGATCTCGAATACCGCCGAGTACGGCGACTATGTCTCCGGCCCGCGCGTGGTTGGACCCGAGAGCAAGAAGGCGATGAAGGCCATCCTCAAGGATATTCAGGACGGCACCTTCGCCAAGAACTTCCTCCACGACCTGAACAACGGCCGCAAGCAGTTCTCGGCCTTCCGCGAAGCCGAAGCCAAGCACCCGGTGGAAATCATCGGCAACGCGCTGCGTGCCAAAATGCCCTTCCTCGATCCAGTCGCCCCGAGCGAATACACCAATCGCTAATCGATTGCCGGTTCCAAAACAACAACGGCCCTGCGGAGATTGCTCCGTGGGGTCGTTGTTTTTTGCAACAAACTCACGCTATGGGCGCTTTGAAAGGACACGCGCTTACTCGTTCCGCAAAGATTGCAGAAGAGCGCGCTGTTCTCGGGATGTGGTGCGCCCGTACCTGCTTCGAGTCCCATATTCCGGCGATCCACACCCCTTGAACCCCCGGCCCTGTAAAATTTAGCTGACATTCCGCCTCAGTCAGGCTTGGGAGGCTCTTTGCTTTACTGGCTGCTTTACGAAAAGCTGTTTCCGTTCTTTCATCCGTTTCGGATCTTCCGCTATCTGACCTTCCGCACGGCCTTTGCGACGCTGACGGCGCTGATGATCGCGCTGTTCATCGGCCCCTACGTGATTCAGAAGCTGCACGAGTTCCAGATCGGCCAATACGTTCGCGACGACGGTCCGCAATCGCACCTGAAAAAGGCCGGCACGCCCACCATGGGCGGGGTGCTGATCCTGATCGCGATCCTGCTGCCGACCTTGCTCTGGGCCGATCCGGCCAATCCCTTCATCTGGATTACGGTGCTGTCGACGCTGGCCTTTGGTGCCATTGGCTTCGTTGACGATTACACCAAGGTCGTCATGCATCGGAGCATGGGCTTGACGGCGCGGGCCAAGTTCGCCGCGCAGTGTGTCGCAGCCATGGGGGTGGCGCTGGTGTTGGTCGCCCTCACCCAGTTCCGCATCTTCTCGACGCAGTTGTCGGTGCCGTTTCTCAAGTCCTGGAGGCCGGACCTGCTCTGGCACCTGTGGCCGGCGACGATTCCGCAGTTGAGCCTGTTGGCCTTCATCCCCTTCGTCCTCTGGGTGACGCTGGTGCTGGTCGGCAGCTCGAACGCGGTGAACCTGACCGATGGTCTGGACGGCCTGGCTATCGGCTGCACCATCGTTGCTGCCGGGGCGCTCACCGTGCTCTGCTACGTCAGCGGCCACGTCATCTTTGCCGACTATCTGGAATTGCAGCGGATGCCGCTGGTCGGCGAGCTGTCGATCTTCTGTGGTTCAATGGTTGGCGCGTCGATCGGCTTTCTTTGGTACAACGCGCACCCGGCGGAAATCTTCATGGGTGACGTCGGCTCGCTGGCGCTTGGCGGTGCCATCGGCACGGTGGCCGTGCTCATCCGCCAGGAGTTGTTGTTGCCGTTCATCGGCGGCATCTTCATCCTCGAAGCTGTTTCGGTGATTCTGCAGGTGGGCAGCTACAAGCTGCGCCACGGCAAGCGCATCTTCAAGATGGCGCCGCTGCATCACCACTTCGAGCAGTGCGGCTGGCAGGAATCGAAGGTCATCGCGCGGTTTTGGATCTGCGCGCTCGTGTTTGCATTGTTTGCACTCACCACGCTCAAACTGCGGTAAAGCGCCCGGCGGAGGGCGCACAATAAAGATTCCGCCAACAGCGAAGAGGTTATACACCCAATGATGGAGCTTAAAGGGAAAAAAGTTCTGGTCGTGGGCCTGGGAAAATCCGGGCTGGCGGCTGCGTTGTTTTTGCGGCATCACGGCGCGGTGGTTACCGTCTCGGACGTGCGCAGCGCCGAGGCGTTGCGCAAGGAGATTCCGGCACTGCTCGAAGAGGGTATCATGGTCGAGGCCGGCGGACACGGCGTGCTTACCTTCCGCCGTCAGGACCTGATCGTCGTCAGCCCCGGCGTGCCGCTCAACACGCCCGAGCTCTCGCAGGCGCGCAAGTTCGGGCTTCCGATCATCGGCGAAATCGAGCTGGCCGCGCGCTTTCTCAAGGGGCGCATCGTGGCTATTACCGGCTCGAACGGCAAAACCACCACGACCACGCTCGAAGGCGAGATCCTCAAGCAGGCTGGCTTTGCCACGCAGGTCGGCGGCAACATCGGCGTGCCGGTGATCAATCTGGTCGAAGGCAGTACCGACGCCAGTTGGTCGGTCCTTGAGGTCTCCAGCTTCCAGCTCGAAAGCACCGACGAGTTCCACCCGGCCATCGCGGTGATCCTGAACATCACGCCCGATCATCTGGACCGCTACGGCAGCTTCGAGAACTACGCGCAGGCCAAGGAGCGCATCTTTGCCGCGCAGACCGAGGCCGATAGCCTGGTGCTCAACGCCGACAACCCGCGCGCCGCCGAGGCCGCCTCTCGCGCGAAGGCCACTGTCTACTGGTTCTCGACCAAGAGCGCCGTCGCGCAGGGTGCATGGGTGGAGAACGGTGCCATCGTCTATCGCGATGCCAAGAACGCCGCGGTCGAGACGATTCTGCCGCTTAGCGCCATTGCGCTCAAGGGTTCGCACAACGTGGAAAACGTGCTGGCCGCCGTGGTGGCCGCGCGTCGTGCCGGAGCCGCGCCCGATGCCATTCGCCGGGCTGTCGAGGTCTTCCATGCCGTCGAGCATCGTCTCGAATTCGTCGCCAAGGTTAGCGGCGTCGACTACTACAACGACTCGAAGGCAACCAACGTCGACGCTACCGAGAAAGCCATCGAAGCCTTTGCCGGAGGCATTCATCTGATCCTCGGCGGCAAGGACAAGGGGTCGGATTACACGACGCTTTCGCCCCTGCTCCGCGCGCGTGTGAAGGCCGTCTACACCATCGGCTCGGCGGCGGCCAAAATCGAATCGCACCTGCGCGGCGTTATCGCGTTGCACTCCTGCGAGACGCTGGAAAAGGCCGTCAACGCGGCGGCGGACGCGGCTCGTCCCGGCGAGATCGTGTTGCTCGCCCCGGCCTGCTCCAGCTTCGACCAGTTCGACAGCTACGAGCATCGCGGCCGTGTCTTCAAGGAACTCGTTGCCGAGTTGCGAGGATAACGGATGGCAGCCCGTGTCGGTGTCGACAAATGGCTCTTCTTCGTCACTCTGCTGCTGGTTGTGGTAGGTCTGGCGATGGTCTTTTCGGCCTCGGCCGTCGTGGCGCAGGAGCGCTATCATTCCGAGTTCACCTACGTCGGCCGTCAGGCTGGCTGGGCGCTGTGCGGCATACTCGCCATGCTGGCGCTGATGCGCGTCGACTACCGTATCTACAACTCGACGCGCTTCGTCTACCCGGCCCTGTGCGTGGCGCTGCTGTTGCTGGTGGCGGTCTTCTTCTGCCCCGGCTCGCACAACACGCACCGCTGGATTCGCTTTGGCGGCTTCTTCACCTTTCAGCCGTCGGAGATCGCCAAGCCGGTTCTGGTGATCTTTCTGGCCTGGTTTCTGCAGTCGCGGCTTGAGGCCATGCACGACTTCAAGAACACGCTTCTGCGCGCCGGTGCCTTGCCGCTGCTCTTTGTGGCGCTGGTCGTCAAGCAGCCGGATCTGGGCACGGCGATGGTGCTTGCCAGCGTCACGGTCATGCTGCTGCTGCTTGCCGGCATGGACTGGAAGTATCTGCTCATCACCATCGGCTGCGCGATTCCGCCGTTGGTGGCGCTGCTGTTCTTCGTCAGTTGGCGTCTCAAGCGCATGCAGGTCTTTCTGCATCCGGAGAGCGATCCGACCGGCCCCGGCTTCCACATCTATCAGTCGCTGATCGCTGTCGGCACCGGTGGCCTCACCGGCCGCGGCTATATGGAGGGCATGCAGAAGCTCTTCTATCTGCCCGAGTCCTCGACCGACTTTATCTTCGCCAACATCGCCGAGGAACTGGGCTTCATCGGCACCATGTCCATCGTGTTGCTGTTTGCCGTCTTCGGCTGGCGTGGCTTTCGCGCGGCCTTTCTTGCGCAGGACCCGTTCGCGCGCATGGTCGCCTTTGGACTCACGGCCATTGTGCTGTTGCAGGCTTATTTCAACATCAGCGTCGTGCTCTCGCTGGTGCCGGCCAAGGGCATTCCGCTGCCGCTGATCTCCTCGGGCGGAACCTCGGTCTTCGTCATGCTGGCCAGCATCGGCATCCTGCTCAACATCACTCGCTCGACGGACTGATCTGCCGCGCGTGCGAAGAATGTGCGTGGCGAGTATCGTTTGAAAAGGGCACTGCCTCGTGCGCAAAGGGGATGTCATCCTGAGCGAACGGGGCCCCAAGCGTTTTTCAGCTTGGGGGTGGTGAGTCGAAGGATCTGCGGCTATTTTTAGAGAATTTTGCAGACTCGACACGTGCACATTTTGAAGATTGCATTTCCGGGGCTTTATCCCCTGAGTTTTGATTCGGAGTAGATCATGGCACGCATTCGCGTCCTCATCGCCGGCGGAGGCACCGGCGGACACATCATTCCCGCGCTTGCCGTCGCCCGCGCCCTCACCGCCAGCCACGACGCCGAAGTGCTCTTCGTCGGCACCGCGCGCGGCATGGAGAGCCGTCTGGTCCCCGAGGCTGGCTTTCCGCTGCACATGGTCACCGTCGGCCCGCTCAACCGGGTTTCTCTGATGACGCGCCTGCGCACGCTCTCGCACTTGCTCGGCGCTATCGGGGACTGCAAACGGCTGATCCGCACCTTCCAGCCCGGCGTCGTCTTCGGCGTTGGCGGCTATGCCTCGGGTCCCGCCATGGCCGCTGCTCTGTGGACCAAGACTCCGGCGATGGTCTTTGAGCCGAACGCCATGCCCGGCATGGCCAATCGCCTTGTCGGCAAGCGCGTTCAGGCCGCCGCCGTGAACTTCTCCGCCGCGATGAGCTGGTTTGCCCACGCCGAGGTCACCGGCATTCCCGTCCGCCCCGAGTTCTTCTCGATTCCCGCGCCCGATCCGGCCGCCGCGCCGCATCTTTTGATCTTCGGCGGCTCGCAGGGCGCGCGCATCTTCAATCAGAGGATGCCCGCCGTTGTCGCTCGTCTGCTTCAGGCTATTCCCGGTCTGATGGTGCTGCACCAGAGCGGCGCGCGTCACTTCGAGGCCACCGAGGCCGCTTATGCCGCCAGCGGTGCCGACCCGGCCCGCGTCGAGGTTCGCGCCTTCATCGACGAAATGCCCGCCCGCTTTGCCCGCGCCAACGTGGTGATGGCCCGCAGCGGCGCTTCCACCGTGGCCGAACTGGCCGCCGCCGGCAAGCCCTCGCTGCTGATCCCCTTTGCCGCCGCCGCCGATGGACACCAGAAGCGCAACGCCGAGGCGATGGTTGCCGCGCATGCCGCCCTCATGCTCGAAGAACCGGAGTTCCAAAGCGAACAGGCCGTTTTTGACGCGCTGGCTGGACTCTTCGCCGATCCGGCGCGGCTGGCTGCCATGTCCGCCGCTGCCCGCACCATGGCTCACCCCGACGCGGCCGAGCGCATCGTCGCGCGTTTGGTGGCGTTGGCTGGTCGCGTCTGAGCCTTCCGCCAAAAGAGCACAACAAAAAGCCCGCCTGCGTGTGCAGACGGGCATTTTGTTGTGAGGATTTGCAGCGCGGAAGATTCAGCTTCTCGCGGAGAAGTGGTT
>Ga0255352_1000346_pt1 | contig 26271 bp, 23 predicted proteins | sample HBST0metaG_FD_189939 | JGI IMG/M metagenome (GOLD analysis project Ga0255352, IMG submission 189939) | Peat soil microbial communities from Stordalen Mire, Sweden - H.B.S.T0 | ecosystem: Environmental > Terrestrial > Soil > Wetlands > Peat | place: Sweden: Norrbotten County, Stordalen Mire...
CCCGGGCCATCCAAGAATTCTCGTCCAGTCGTTCTCTCGCATCCTGATGAGCATACCCGGATAGCCCTGCAGGCAAAAAGCCAATAAAACAGGGGGAACTACCAGATTCTCGTGTAGAGCCGATTTTTCCTTGTATGTGGCTTTAGCCTCGTCAGCGCATGGAGAGCGTCTCGATAGAAAGTTCCTGCACTGGATGAAGGCCGAAGACACTGCGCTGTGCCAGAATCCTAACGAAGTGGAGAAAAGTGCATGACGAGTCCGGCTCTCAGAGTGTAACTCTCCAATCTTCACGCGAAATAACTGCACAGCGATCAAAGCCGCTCAACTGTACAGGATTATTGCGCAGAAGAAACGCCTTTCAGAAAGCGACCGAGCAGTTCGTACTGATCAGTCGCGATGTAGTCGACGCCATCCTGCTGCGCTGCGCGCCAGCGAATCTCTGCAGACTGCAATGAACTGAAGTTATAGCCACTGAACCAGCCGTTTGTGCTTTGTTCTTCCGCAGTGGCTCCATTCAGGGTGTAGAAGCGTATCCAGAGATGATTGCGATGCGCGTGGTTAACCAATGACTGCAGGCGGGCGTTATCCACTTCGGTCCACGCGCCAGCCTTCGTCTGTCCCCCTGCCTCGACCACATTCCAGGGGTTATTCCACCAGCGGCGGTAGTTGTTCTCGGGATCGGGATCGAGTACATCCGGCGCTGCCATGGGATTGGAATTGTGAGAATGCACTGCGCCGAATGCGAGGAGCTTGGCTCCAACAGGCAGCCGACCATAGAAGATTTTCTGCTGATTATCCGATTCCCCTGCGAAAACCAGGATGGGCTTTGCGATCAAAGCCGAAATCGTGTGGATGTCAGAGGTTTTGGTACCGGTCGTAATCCAATCCTGGTATTTCTCAAGAAGCGACCACACCGCTTCGATATGTTCAGGAGTGTTGTCCTTGAAGTCGAGGTTCAGTGTGACAAGCGGCCAATTTCCATGGTTACCTTCCTTCAACGCCTTCTCGATGATCGGGCGGACTCGGTCGAAGAAGTAGTGTTCCATGGTAGGGGCGTCGCCAGTAACATCTTGCCCGTGGGAGACAACTGACCATGACTTGCCGGTTTTCGCGTCTGTGTGCCAGTACAAGTCTTGTTCAATGGCCAGAGGTGTGCCCGCGGAGAGTGCGCGATTGATTCGGTCGTTCCACCGCCCCTCGTAGGGATAACAGTTATGAGCGTCTATCACGCTCCGCTCTCCAGGCAGGAAGCTTTTCGTGGGCGACGATGCGGGGATAAGTATGATCAGACTGCAAGCAGCCACGGCAGCTCTTACAAGATGTATCAAACGATTCCTTTCTTACTTCACTGTGAAAAGCAGATGAGTGACACAACACACAGAGTCCTCAGAATCCCGCCAGCTATTCAAAGGCGGTGGTAGTTAGTTGATTATTCCGTAAACTAAGCCACACCCCTGATTCATAGGGTCTTGATTTTGCAAACAAATGCAGTTACGACTGAGGTACACAGCGCCGCACCATGGTCTGTTTACGCCCAGATCGGCCGTTCAGATTATCAAGATTGTCTGCCATAGCTTTTCGTTCAAATCCGGGATATAAAACCCTCAACAACAAGCGGGGCGCCCGGACAGCGACGCCCCACCGCGGTGCCAGTTAGAAGGAGTATCGAAGCGCGAGTTGCATCGTACGCATTGAGTGTGAAGTGCCGGTTATCGCGCCCAAGGACGTGCTCGAAACCGCAATCGATCCAGGAAGGCTAAATTGCGGATGGTTGAAAGCGTTGAAGGCCTCTGCGCGGAATTGCAACTGCTGCTTTTCTGTCAACAAGAAGCTCTTATCGAAACCTATATCGAGGTTGTTCGTGGGTGCATTGCGAACACCGGCTCGACCACCTACCCCCGCAGTAAAGGCAGCAGTCTGGGCAAAGCAAGCCTTGTTGAACCACTCCGCTTTGGTTCGAGTAAAGCCGCTTCCGGGGTCGCAAGTCTTCTGCGCGAAAGAAGTCCCTAGAGAGCCAGTATTCAAGACGCTCGTCTGAGTGATTGAGACTGGAAGACCGGTCGCGGCCCGGTAGATTCCTGAGACCTGCCAACCGGCCACCGCCAAACGGGTGAAGTAACCACTACTGTTTGCGAAACGCTGACCCAGTCCGAAGGGTAGAGGGTAGACAACGCTTAGCGCAAACGCATTGGGACGGTCCCAGGCTGCCAACGCGTAGGTCAAGCGGGTGTGGTACGCGTCTGGAAGTGTAAAGCGGTCACCATCCTCTATGTTGAAAGCCTTGGACCAAGCGTAGCTGGCCAAGATGCGACCGCCACCGTTGAGGCGGGTATCGAGTTTGGCCTGTAATTCGTTGCTGTTGGAACTCGCGATATTGTACTGCGCAAAAACATCGCCGATGTAGCTTAGAGGCCGCTGGTTATAACCCGTGGGGGAAGTACCTGCGGCAATGGAGTTGGGCTGATTCCCATTCAGGCGCACCGACTCGTGCCTGCCACCTTCACCCGCATAGCCAAGGGTCGCTACCATGCGCTCATTGAGCTTTTGCTCGACAAATAGGTTATATTCGGTCACGCTGACATCTGGCATATGTGGGCTTAATGTTTGCGGCACTTGGCCAGTTGCAGAGGGATTTGCGACGAATACGTTCTCCGTAAGAGTCGGATTGCTGATTTGGAACGTTGGTGCCTGTGGGATAAAGTTCGGTGCGTGAGCTAGTAAAAACTGGAGATAATTATAGGGCGGCTGAGAATAGTAGATACCTGCACCTCCCCGAATGACAGTGTTTGCAAAGGGATTGTAGGCGAAACCAAGCCGCGGTGCGAAGTCTTTGTAGTTCGTCCGCCACGTTCCCTGAATCGTCTGGTTCGACGCCGCATCGTAGATGCTTGAGTGACCGGTGCTATCATTCGGCGGAGCGTCAAATTGGTAGCGCAGACCAAGATTAAGAGTTAGCTTCCGCGTCACCTTCCAGTCGTCTTGTACGAATCCGGCAATCTCTGTTTCGCGGAAGTTCCCGGCTGAAGTGCCCGTAGCTCCGCTGGTCGTAGCAGGGTACCCAAGCAAGAAGTCGGCCAGCGAGTTGCCAGTGTTTGTCTTGCTTCGAACGCCTGCGGTGTATTGGGAGGTGAAGATGCCGTTAAAGGTGTAGCTGCCATTGTTCGCTACCACCCAATTCCCATCGAAGAGCGTGCGGATATAGTCAGCGCCAAAGAATATCGAGTGGCGTCCTCGGATCAGATTCAATTGATCAACAATCTGGAAGCGATTCTGTATTGCGCCTTGGGGGGCATACGCATAGCCAAGCGCGATGATGCTTGAGAGTGTAACGGTGGGAGGTGCCCATTGATTCGGAAGTGGATTGAGGTTGTTCAGCCCGAACGCTTTATCATAGTCTTGGGCTCCTGCTCCTTCGATGGTTTCGAAGTAGTTGGAGCGGTTATAGCCGAACCGGGCCGAGTTTACCAACTGAGAGGAGAACACATGCGTCTCTTCGCTGAGTACATTTATCGCTTTTCCCTCGTAAATGCGGCCGAAGAGACCAGATACAAGCGTCGGGTTTGTCGTGGGAGAATCTGCGTATCCGAATGCTCCGTAGACCTGATCCCGTTGAGAGATGGCCCAATCGCCGCGAGTGAGATACTGATCATTCGTGATTGTTTGCCGGAGCCGTGCCGAGTAGTTTGCGTTTAAAGCTGTGTTCATGGGGATATTAGCTGCCGGGTAATACTTCGAATATGCTGCCGCAAATTTATCGAACGAAGCTGTGCCACCCGGAATTGCATTCTTGCCTGTTTCACTTAGGTAGCTAACCGTGCTCTTAGTCGTCGAGTTATAGCTTGACGGGTCGTAGAGTGTTTGCTCTCCCGTGAAGTCTCCTTGCAGTTCTGCAGCCGTTGGCACCCGGTAGAGAGTAGTTGTAGTGTTTTGGCTGCGTAGTCCAGAGTAATCAATGAAGAAAAATGCGCGATTACGGACGATCGGGCCGCCGAGATTTGCTCCAAAGAGATTGTAGCGTAGAGGTGTCTTGACCTGAGGAGTCGTAGTCAAGTTGTAGGACGCCGCGTTTAGATCATCGTTCTGGAGAAAGTTGTACGCCGTCCCGTGCATACGATTCCCGCCGCTTTTCGTAGTAATGCTGATAATTCCCGGCTGACGATATCGTGCGTCGGCACCATTCGTTAACACAGCCAATTCTCCGATCGACTCAGCCGATGGTAGAATATTCGCCGTCTGGGTGAGCAGAGTTACATTCTCGACGCCGTCCTGCAGATAGCCGGTCTGCTGGTCGAGGGCACCTCCAAGAACAATCGAATTTCCGGTGTTGCCGAAGAACTGTGCTGACGACGTATTGACTGCCGGGTCGCTTCCCGCGTTTGTGCCAGGCTCCACCAGAGCGTACGCCAGCGGATTGCGTCCACTGACCGGCAGTTGCGTCAATTGCTGGGTTCCGACCGTACCACGCACCTCGTGACTCTCGGTCTCCAGTTCCAATCCGGCAGTTGCCGAAACGGTCACCTGCTGCTGTGCATTCGCGATAGACATCTTGAAGGAGGCGCCTAGGATCGTGCCTGCCTGAACGGTAAGTTGATGTTTCTGGGTAGCGAACCCCGGAGCTTCGACTGTGACCATATAGGGTCCGGCGGGAAGAGCCGGCAGAACGTAAAGCCCCGCAGAATCGCTCGTGACCGTTCGCTTGACTGCAGTTTGCTCATTGACCGCAGTAACGGACGCGTTGGGGAGAATCGCACCCGAAATGTCTGCGATCTGGCCCGAAACCTGCCCGAGGTTAACTTGGGAGAGGAGTTGTCCTGAACTGATCAACGCCAACAACAGCAGAAGCAATTTGCCAGTCCAAAAGCCACTGCCGCCCCAGAAACACGAGCGGGTGTTTCTGAGGCTGCGGGTGTGTTTCACCTTAGCAATCTCTTTCATATACCAAATCATCACTGTCTCCATTGGCTACTCTGGTTTGAATGCATCGCTTTTCCTCATGAAGTTGAGGGGGTGCCCTGTGTACCGGGACAGAATGAGCATGGAGGATGAAAGTGGAACCGAGGAAGTGGGCGCACCGTCAGCCGGCGATAGGTGAGCAGCTCTGATCACCTGTGCAAGCAACTCACTGGAATGAGGTTACGCGGTTCTCCCTGGGATTGTGAAATTTCATTCACATTCCCGCAACCCTCTTGCTCTAAGCTCCGAATGGGAGTACGGTTTCGCCGTTCAGGCCCGGGAAGGGAGCACAGAATGAGTCCGCAGACTGACAAACGCGTTGAAAGCCATGGCCGGACACTGGTGGAACGCTCTCTCCTTCCCCCATCACAATCGCCCGATCCAACCCTTGTGCAACGTCAGTTGACTCTAATTCTGTCCAGTCACATCTTTTTTCGCTCGGAACAGATCTCTGCGCTGCTTACCGCTATCGTCGACCTGTCTTTGCGGGGCGAAAAACGGCGACTGACTGAGCGCAATCTAGGAACCTTGGTGTTTGGAAAAAAGACGGGATGGGATCCACGCGATGACACAATCGTGAGAAGCGAGGCCCGACGTCTCCGCCGAAAGCTCCGAGAGTTTTATGAGAGCGGCGGACCGGATCCCTTGGTCGTCATTGACCTGCCACTAGGCGCGTACATGGCTACGTTCCGACAATCCCAAGCCGCGAATTCGACTTCTTCCCTCGGGCAAACTTCAGCTACTGCGAGTCCCAAAGACGAAGACGGGCCAACAGTGCATTCCCCGACTAGTCCAGTTCCCAAGTTCGCGAAAGGTTCCGACGGCCTGTCCGCTTCACTGCACGTTTCTGAATCGGATTTCACGATGCCTCCTTCGCAATCCATCGCTTCTGATATCCTGCCGCCGAAGCCAAAGCCCGCGCCGGTTCGACGCGTTCGCGTCGGAAGCATCGGGTGGGTTCTCGGAGCAGGACTCTTGCTCTTGCTCCTGTTTTTGTACAGAGAGCGGCTGTTCTCGGGTTCCTCCGCCGCTAGCGCGGTATCTAGCCCACCCCTCCCGCTTTGGAGGGTTCTCTTTCTTCCCGGTCAGAGAACAATGGTGGTACCGAGCGATGCCGGTTTGGTCATGTGGCATGCAGCAACGAATCAGAGGCTGAGTCTGAACGACTACCTGAGTGGCCGTTATCTAGCCGAAAGTGCAAAAAATCAAACCGCCGGCCAGCTTACTCATGCCGACCTTGCAAGCCGCAGGTACACATCGATCACCGATTTAAGAATTGTCGAAGATCTTACCCAAATCGCGGATGGCCAGCACAATAACCTCAAGATCCACTACGCTCGCGATCTTCGCCCCGATGAGCTGAAAGACGGAAACATCGTCCTGATCGGGGCTCAGGCTGCAAATCCATGGGTCGATTTGTTCGAACCAAACATGAATTTTGTCTTTGCGCGTCCACAGAATCGCGAATACACGATCTTGAATCGTACCCCGCTGAGAGGGGAACCCGCCGAGTGGACTTCGAATTTGAATGACACGCAACGTGTTTACGGGGTCGTCGCATTCATGCCAAACCTCAATGGGAACGGGCACGTTCTGATTCTCGAAGGCACATCCAGTCCTGGGACCGAATGCGCCTGGGACTTCGTCTCGAACGACTTAACCTTACTTCCGTTCCTGAACAGCATCAAGCGCGAAGACAGGAGCGTTCCGCATTTTCAAGTGGTGGTGGAATGCACTAATTTAACAGGCTCCTCCGTGGAAAGGCACCTTGTTGCATGGAGGACCATGAAGTAACCGGGGGTTCTCCGATTATGGTTGTCCTCTGTTGTTCTCGTCGGAACCCTCGGGCTGTATGCTCAGACAAATGCTGTCGATGGCGCTTTGGATGGTTATGTTTAGGCATCCAACGAAGCCCCTGCCCCAGTACCAGTGTTACCGCCGCAAACGAAGGCACAGGGGTAGCTCAAACCACAGCATCAGAGCAAAAAAACGGTTATTTCCGCTTTCTGTTGCTGCCTGCAGGTAAGAACGATATGCGGACGGAGGCAACGGGCTTTGCCGACCCGCCCCAGCATGGGGTCGGGATTGGCATTGGCAACGAAGTTCATCTGAACCATAGGCGGCGTCCTCGTCATTGGCAGCGCCAAATTCTGGAACTCAGTTATAACGGCTGTTGTATCTGGAGAGAATAACGAAGACCGTCTGGAGTACGTTGCAGTGACCTGTGCCAAGAATCTTCTCGTACTCTCGGTTCCGAGGAATAATTTTGATAGCACATTGATCGATGGCGTGGTTGGGACTTCGACCCACCTTAGAAGGCGCCGACTCAACAACGTTTGTATTGGTACCAAGGAGTTGCCTCCCCGCTAGTTTTCCTTGGTCACGGCGCCGATCCGAACGATTGACAGCAATTCGTTACTTGGCACATTCGGCGATCAACCGGTCGCCATGACCGCACTTGGGGGCGTTTGCTGTTTTGCTTCATATGCTCTGAACAAGGTAGTCGCTGCCAAACATAAAGGCCCTGAGGTCGATAGCCTCGGGGCCTTTATGCGTGAGCGTGGGCGCGGGTTACTTTTCTGCGGGGACGGCCAAAGCTGCTTTAGCCGCTTTAGCTGCCTTGTTCTTTTCCCGCTTAACCTTGGCCCAGCGCTTTTGCTGAGCAGCGGCGATCCTGGCTCGGCCCTCATCGCTCATGCCGCCTCTGGCGGCCTTTTTTGCTGGCACCCTTGTTACCTTCGCCGTCTTGGCCGCAGTTGCTTTGGCCTTCGGTGCAACAGCCTCGCCCTTCAAACACAAGGCACGTGCCTTCTGCAAGGCGTTGATGCCGCGATCGATTTCCGCCAGTAGTTGTTTCGTACTCATTCAAAATCCTCCCTTTTGAGTCTACACGGGGTGCAGATACGGTTAGCCTTCTGCGCTGGCGTGGTGATTGCCATCGCCGGCTTGACGCTCTCCAGCCTGCAATTCTGGCCGCTCACGGGCTCGCTCTTGTCGGCACCGGGAATGATGGGGATTTTCTGCGCTGTCTGCACACTCAGCATTTATTTCACCGTCAGTCGCACCTCGGCCAAGAACGTCTCGCAGTACCACTACACCAGTTACTGGCCGGCGGATCGCCCTTGCCGCACGCAATACCCAAGTAGCCCTGCTTCGCCAGCAGATGAAGCCTACGCCCGGTTTTCCATCTGCCGGTCGGCGGCGCCTCTTGCCCGGCTGGAACGGCGTTTCCCGTTCCTGATCCTCACTCTTGGTATATAACAACGCTGGATGAGTAAGTTGTCCTCTTCAACCCAGAATAGCCTCGGTACAGATCAGGGAACACCTGCCAATGCTCGCGCCGATTACGGGGCGAGCATTGGCTCTTTTCGGCGGGCCAGAACGTAGGCTGCCGCCAGGACAGCGGTGAAGGCCGCCCCGGCACCCAATGCGAGCGACCAACGTGGGCCGAAGTGGTTGGCAACCCAACCGACGATGGGTGCGCCAATCGGTGTTCCTCCTAGTGCGATGGAAACTCGCAGGGCCATCACTCTGCCTCGCATCGCCGGTTCGGTGGAGAGTTGCATCATGCTGTTGGTGCCGTTGACAAAGGTCAGGGCTGCCGCGCCAACAATCATGAGAGCTACCGCGAACCACCAGTAGCCGGGAGCCAGTGCGGCCAGACCACAACCCAATCCAAAGACACCGGCACCAGCCAACAGCGAGGCCATGCTTGGTTTCATCCGGCTGGCCGCGAACAATGAGCCTGCAAGAGTGCCCACAGCCATGAGGGAAGAGAGCAGGCCGAAACCTCGCGCATCGGTGTGGAATACATTCACGGCCATGGTTGAAATAAAGATGGGATAGTTGAATCCGAACGTTCCGATCAGAAACAACATGAGCAGGATCGCCCCTAGGTCCGGCCTGTTCCAAACATAACGAAGGCCCTCGATAAATCCACCGGAAGTGCGATGGGCTCTGGGGTTTGGGTGTAGTTCGGAGCGTCGAAAGAAAGACATCGAGATGAGCACCGCGGCAAAGGAGAGCCCATTGAGAAGAAACGCCCATCCGAGGCCAACGCCCGCGATGAGCAAACCGGCAACGGCAGGGCCGATCATCTGCGCGGAATTGAAAGACATGGAGTTCAACGCGACGGCATTGGGAAGATCATCATCGCCGACCATCTCGGCCACAAAGGTCTGCCGGACCGGACCATCCAATGCCAGGGCAGAGCCGGACAGGAAGGCCAGCACATACACATGCCAGAGCTGTACGACGCCAGCGATGGTGAGAACTCCGAGGATAAGCGCAAGCACCCCCATAGCCGCCTGGGTGGCCATGAGTAACTTGCGCTGATCGAGGCGGTCGGCGGCCGATCCGGTCCAGGGCAGGAGCAGAAGTAGCGGGGCGAATTGCAGGCCGATGACAATACCCAGCGCCGACGCATCGTGATGGGTTAGTTGCGTGAGGACCAGCCAGTCCTGCGCGATGCGCTGCATCCATGTGCCGATGTTGGAAACCAGGGCGCCAGCCGTCCACAAGCGGAAGTTGAAACTTCTGAGGGAGCGGAAGGTACCCGCTGCCGGGTTGATCATGGGTGCTGGGGCGTGTTGCCCCCATGAAACTGTCCGAAGTGACGCGCGGAAAAGAGAGTGATGAGCAGCGCGCCTAGACCGAAGGCGAGGACATGGATTGTGGTCCGCGGATCAAACGCGCCGACGCGCGCGAGGAGCAGATACGCGACCACCGCGTTGAAGAATCCCCAGATAACGTTGACCGTTGAAGAAGAAAGCCCCTCACCGGAAGGTTTGGCAAAGGGAGTTTGAAAAGGGCGTCCCATTATGCCGCTGACAAAATGCGGAACGGCGTTTACGGCAAAAGCGCCCGCGAAGAAATACGACACAAGCCAAAGCCAATTCATAGTGCAGAACTCCTTTTTTCAAGCAGCGCAATGATTTCCTGTGTAGCCCCTGTCTCGCCGACACGAGGGAAGACGTTTCGGATACTGTACGCGTGCGTTTCTTCGCGAAGGTCGGTCATTGCATCGAGTGCCAGGGTCACGTTGAACCCCTGTTCGTAGGCTTGGCGAGCGGTTGCCTCAACGCCGACGGATGTCGCTACTCCAGCCACAACAACCTGGGTAGCGCCTCGCGTTTTGAGCTGGGCCTCAAGATCTGTTGTTGCGAATGCGCCCCAGCTACGCTTGGTGACGGCAATATCAGTCGGTTGCCGATCCAACTGCGGCAGAAGGTCGGTCCATCCTTCGGCAAAGGTCTGGCTGGCGCGCGGCCCCTGCTCCGTGCGGCCTGGTGCGCGGCCCGCCACGTTGACCAGCACGACTGGAAGGTTCTTCGCACGGAAAACATCGATCAGTGCGCGCGTCCGGTCAACGATGTCGGCGATGGGATGAATAAAGTTCCCGCTGGCGATGCCTTTCTGCAGGTCAATGACGATCAACGCGGTCTTGGGATCAAGAGTAGTAAGCGGCATGGGGTTCTGTTCCTCGAATTGACGCGGGTTAGAGGCGGGACGCGGTGAATTTAATCCTCAACAAGACGCGTAAGGAGCTTGAGTGCTTCCTGGAGCTTCACCTGCTCCTGAACAGAAAGCTTCTGCGAGATGGTTGTGGCGATCCAGTCCTGTCTTGTGGTCCTGCCCTCCTGAAGCCACTTCAGGCATTTGGGCGTGAGAGACATCAGAGTTTGGCGCCCGTCACACGGGTCAGGTGCACCATGAATTAGCCCAGACTCCTGCAGAGGCGCAACGATAGCGCTCATGGACTGCGGGCGCATGCCTTCGGCTCGTGACAGGCTTGAAACTGTGGCCGCACCGTCTTTTTCGAGTCGAAGAACAACGGAGGACTGCGATGGCGTCAGATCGTTGCCGCCCCCATGCTCGCGCACACGCAGCTTGAGCTTGCGGAATACTGTACGCATCTCGGCGGCCAGCGTTCGAGCGAACTCGGTTTGAATAGATGCCTTTCGATTGCTCACTAGATGAATATTTCATATATACAGGTTAACTGTAAAGTCTGTCTGTGTATATGTCCAGTCGGTTGCCTGTTGATCTCTCACGGGCACGGTTGGTCTGAGCCGCTCCATTCTGCTTGAAAAATAGTAAATTGCCAAGTCGCTTACCAATACGGATTACTACCCGAATATCGCCATGACGACTGGGATCTCATGCCCGGCTGGACGCACACTATCGGACCCTCGCCGATCACGGCCATCGCGCCATCGCCTGCCTCTCCATGGGTGGCAGACAGACGCTGACCATCGCTCTCACCGACTCAGCGGACTTTGCGTATATGGGTGCCTTCAGATCAGGCTGGTTCCCGAACGCACTCAAGGAAGAGGTAGACACCGATCTTGCGCAACACTGCGCTTCAGGCAAACCCTTCCGTTTCTTCTGGGTCAATGCCGGAAAGTTCAACCTTGCAGCTGGGATGTGATGGCCGGAACTGGACTGATTGATTCCGTTGCCCTGGGCGTTTCAGTGCACCTATTTTTCGTTCTTCTAGTTGGCTGCCGTGAAACCTAAATCCGGAAGCAGGAAGCGGAGCGAAGATGAGGATGGAATTGCTGCGATTCAATGGTGCTGTGGAGCGCGATTCCGCCATAAGAATCCCCTATTGGTTACAACGCACTATTCAGATTCAGAACCAAGGTTTCTCCTCGATATTCCAACTTGCCACTATTGAGGAGGTTGTCCCGTTGCTCTTCAACAACCGCACGCATTTCCTCGCTTACTCGTGCAAACCCCAGCAGTCGACAAGTGGCAATGGCCACATCTTCAGTCGCTAAGCCAAAGCTCTGTTCAACCGTCTGCTCAATGGCCGCACAAATCTCCTCTGGAGCCACCAAATCAATCTTCTTTTGCTGTTGCGAAAAATCCGAACGGTCACGAACCTGCATTTGCGATGGCTCGTATGCCCAGAGAAACCCATTTCGGTTCTCGAATTTCTTGCACAAGTGCCCATAGTTGCAGGCGCTTTGAAATGCGCTTTGAATGCGACTGCCAACGCGTTGAATACCTGCCGCATCCGCGATTCGCCGCGTCGCTTCGAGCCAATGAACCGGACTCTCGACAGCAATGATCTGCGTGAGCCAATTAGCAAGTTGCTCCTGAGCAACTGCATGAAGTTCCAGATGCCCGAGATTGATACTGATTTCGGCGAGCTGATATTTCGCCGCACTCTGGCTAGTTCTGGATAGCGGAGGGGGATCTTCCCTCGCTACCTGAACTTTAGAGCTTGGATGTTTGACCGCGATTTTTGGACGGTCAGTCGAAATCTTGACCTGCGCTTTTTGTTTTTTGGCTTCTTCAATGGCATCTTCCAGCGCCTTCAGTTCCTTTTCAGGGGCGCGGAACCACGCCGTGGACCAAATGTGATGAATCTTCCAGCCAAGAGACTCCAGAACCACTTGGCGCAGCCGATCACGATCACGGGCTGAGCGTGCGCTATGATACGCCGCGCCGTCGCATTCGATTCCGAGCAAATAGCGGCCAGGAGTAGTGGGATCAACTATTGCCAGGTCGAGAAAGAACCCGGCAGACCCAACTTGAGTGTGAACCGTGTAGCCATGTCTTTGCAGTGTGCTGAGGACCTCTTCTTCAAAGGGGGAATCCGGTGGTCGCCCAGTGGCGATTGGAACATCAAGATAGCCATGTTCAGCGTATGTCAAAAATGTTTTCAGGGCATATACGCCCAACGCGCTACTGCTTTCAGCGTTGATGTCTTCAGAATGAAGGGCAGTAAATACAACGCAGCGGAGCCTGGCGCGACTGAACAATACATTCAGACGGCGCTCGCCGCCTGCACGATTGACAGGGCCGAAGCTGTTTGACCAGTACCCTTCCGCAGTCCTCGCATATCCAATGCTAATGAAAATAACGTCGCGCTCGTCGCCCTGGACATTTTCAAGATTCTTTACAAAAAATGGTTCGTGAGGAGTTGCCAGGAAGAACTCCTCTGTATCCGGCGATTGTCGACGGAGAATCTCCAATTGGTCCAGAATTGCGTCGCGCTGTGCAACGCTGAGCGCGGCAACGCCAAGCGTAAGTCTATGTTTTTCTGTTTTCTTGAGTTGCAGTGCAGCATGACGAATCACTGCCTCTGCAATCGCTTTAGCCTCGACTGGATTTGTTCTGGTTCTCGATCTGTCATAGTGAGCATTTTCAACGCGGCGGTAGACTAGCCCAACATCCTCTTTGTGTCGATCCGGACTCGGAAACACCACCAGTCGATCATCGTAAAAGAGATGATTGGAACCAGCAATCAGCGATTCATGCTTGCTTCGATAGTGCCAGCGAAGCATCCGCTGATGTGCTTGACGCGAGCAGAACAACCCCAGAATACTTTCAATATCGGAAGTGGCGACAGCATCCTCCTCCTCCGTCTCCGCGTCCTGGGCCACCATCGTATCGAAAAAGCTTGTAGGCGGAAGCTGCTTGCTGTCTCCGACTACAACTGCCTGTTTCCCGCGGGCGATTGCCCCCAGCGCATCTGCTGGCTTGACTTGACTGGCTTCATCAAAAATAACAAGATCAAAATCAACGGTTCCAGGAGGCAGGAAAGTTGCAACCGAGAGTGGGCCCATCATGAAGACTGGCTTGATTGCCTGAATGACGTTGCCAGCTTTCAAAATCAGCTTCCGCACCGGAAGATGGCGGGCTTTCTTCTCGAACTCGCGCCATAACACGCTGATCTGTCCGCTGTCCGCCCCATTTCTTGGAAGCCCTTCAATATGGAGATTTGCAAGCGCCTCGCGTTTTGACTCAATGTGCCGTGCATCCAGTTGTTGAAAGGTTTGAACATTATTTTCCTGTCGCAACGCATCGAAGGATGCGAGTGCAGGATTTGCCTGAAACGCCGCGTCTAACAGAGCAGATACCCTGACGTATTCGAACAGATCCAGCAGGCTTTGTTTAGCTTCCTCCCAACTGTCTGCCAGCGCTGCCACACTCTGGAGCCCTTCCGAAATGCATAGATCGCGATCCTGACCATACGCGACCAGACCGTCGAGTTCATGCACTCTGGAAGCTAGATCGTTCCAAGCCCTTGCTGCTTCTTTGCTCCACAAAATCGTCACTGACGCTCGAAGTTTTTCATCCGCGGCTTCGTCCAGCTTCAGCTTGTCGATCACATCCTTCAGTGCCGCAGCATGATTTTCCACGAGCTGTTCCGATTCAGATAGATGATCGCGCAATGCCGCTTGATTCTTGAAACCAGCAGCTGCGTCAATGCACCATGCGCTGAGATTGCCCGTTTGAATGCCTTGGTGGGTGGAGATGATCCACTCCAACTGCTGCTCCATCAGTTTGAGATCAGATTCGCCGCCCGCCCAATTGGCTCCGTAAAGACTTTTCAGTAGGGAATCTGACGCATCCATTGCCGTTCTATCTACCGATGCGGATCGAATTGCTTGCAGAATCTCAGCAACGCCTCCCGTCGAACGAGACAGCGGCGTCGAAACGAGCTGGGCGATGTCTTGTTGCAACGCCTTCCAGCGCGGCGAGATAAATCTCCACCACTTATGCCCAAGTTCGTTTAACGATGTTTCCAGTTGGGCAATATCAGTAGTCCACGCTGTGGGCAGAATCGTTTTGGCCCATCGTGATTGCACATCCACATAATGAATCGTTGTAGCTATAACAGACTTGATTTTTGCCTGCTGGGTCAGCCAGTCAGGGGCGGTAAGGTCGATGCCGTTGAGTTCAGGAGCAATGGCGATCTGCTTTGCGTTTGCACAGAGCGACTCGAACCCGTTGTACGAATCTGGAGGATCTTGCTCCAGCAACTCGGCGATCACTTTGCCTATGTTTCCAAGAACAAGCGCCGCCACCGCAGCTTGACTTAGTGCGTTACGAACAGCGTCCTTTGTGGACGGCAAAACGACGCGAAGCTGGCTCCCCCAGAAGATATGCTGAGTAGGTATGCCAATTCCGGTTAACCTCTCTTGAAGCCGAGCAACTATTTCGCGACGACGGTGTACGTCGGCAGACGTCCAGTTCAAGCAACCGGAAAGTTCCAACGACGGGCGGATCGTCCCGTCGAGTCGATCGAGCAATGGCAGCAGAATTCCGTAAAGATCACGAATGTTCTCGCCGGAGTTTCCCGCGGACGCATTGACGGCATTGCAGTATTCATTCAATCTGGTTTTTACGTCCTCCAGAACTGATTGGTCAATGTCGTTTCGATGGCCGCCCCTGGGTTGCAGCCATGCGGTCTGCTTCAGTTCATTAATGACTTCCTTCTTCTTGACTTTGTTGCTATGAAGTTCAAGGCAGGAAGCACCGAGGCCAATCCTATCAAGCCTTCTCTTAACAACCTCCAGAGCAGCCTTCTTCTCCGCGACAAAAAGAACTTTCTTGCCGGAGGCCAAAGCACCTGCAATCAGGTTGACGATGGTCTGCGACTTTCCCGTTCCTGGCGGTCCCTGAATAACCATGTTGAGCCCGCGCGCTACGTCCAGGATCGCGAGGGACTGGGTGCTGTCTGCGTCCATGACATGGGTCGCGTCGGAAACAGAAATATGGTCATCGATGAAAGAGTGATCGGAGAAAGGTGAGGCATCGCCAGAGAAGGTGTTGGCTCCTAGAAGGCGATTCAAGACGCTGTGGTTCAGCAGAAGCGCTTCGTTTTCCCACGTTGCTGGGTCCAGGTCCCTGTACATGAGCAGTTTGGCAAAGGAAAAGAAGCCCAAAGCAATCGACTCAGGATCAACGCTCCAACCATCTTGCTTTGATACGGACTGCCCCACTGAATAGAAATAGTTGCCTACATCGATCTCCTCGGAATCCATCAGATCGTCGAGTTCGATCCCCACCGACTGCTTCAGGTACTCCAGCAGACACACATTTGGCGATACGTCCTCGCCTGAATACTTCAAGCGAAAGCCTTCTCCCGCACTACGCCGCTCCAACTCTACTGGGACTAGCAGCAACGGTGCACGGTGAATCTCCGTGTCACGCGGATCGCGCCACATGAGCATTCCCAGCGCAATGAAAAGTGTGTTCACGCCTTGCTCCTCTATGGAGCTTTTGGCCGCATAGTAGGTAGCAAGGAGGCGCTTTTCCAGTTCCTTTTCAGGTATACCGGTCGGGAGTTCTTTCTGACGCAGCCAGTCTTCCGCTGGTTCCTCTGTCTGTCTTTTACGGCCCTGTCCAGTTCGCACCAGAGATCGGCTTGTGTCCTTGGCTTTGCCGTCCAGAACAAGAGAAGCCCCTATCCGCAACATTTCTTCAACGCCAAGGAACGATAATTCCGCGCCTTCCACCACGAGCGCGCGGAAGACCTCGGCTGGGGCCATCCCAGGAATTTCCAGCCCTCGTGCTTTCAGAAGCCGATAGTTCAGCAGTGGATTCCGGAGGCCGAAATCGAGCAAGTCCTTTCGGGCCTCCGCCAAAGGCGCACGCAATTCCTCATTCACCGGTACAGAAGCGGAAGCCATAAGGCACCAATCTTTCAGGGTTTAATACTCAGGCCAGTATACTTCTGTACGCCAAGCCGGTTCAGACTGAGTCGGGCTTCCTTGTCCCGAATGCCGAGCAGTACCACTACACCAGCTGCTGGCTGGCGCACGGACCTCCTACTTGGTCTGGCACGACGTATCAGATCTGCCCATGCTGGCCGGCGGATCGCTGATCATTGGCTCCGGCCTGCTGATCGCCCTCGCCGCACGCAATAACCAGGTAGCCCTACGCCCTACTTCGCCAGTAGATGAAGCCTACGCCCGGTTTTTCAGCTGCCAGTCAGCGGTGCCCCTTGCCCGGCCGGGCCGGCGTTTCTTAGGACGTATCCGGCTCTTCACGGCAGAGCTAACCATCCAAGGTATTTGTCTTCCAAGCTGTTGAGTGCGATTCTAAAAGAGATGATGATGACTCGACGAACATTGGCCATGCGCGGCGGTATCGGTAATGCAAAGTGTCGTCTATAGCGTGATCAATTATTCGGCATCTATTCAGCACCCTTTTGAGCACCCTCAATTGCATCAAAGCTTTGAATCCTGACCAAGGCCTTTGCCGTGCAATGGCAAAGATAAGATTGATTAATTCTGATATGTATGCACGCTTTCCCAATGCTTTCTTTCGCTCTCGCGGCTTGATTCAGTGCTCATCTGAGCTTGACAGTGCCAGATTCTCACGCATCTTAGGCACTCTGTTTTCGCGAAGGCGCAATGTTTACGCGGCCACTGGATTTTCTCGTGAATATCCCGGTGACTAAGCAAACAGTGAAAACGCGAGAAAATCGGAACGTATGATACGTCGGAACCAATGCCGGGTACGATCACGCCGATGTAGACTGCGCGACGAAAGCGTCAGAAGCCTTCCTCCACCGCTGCCAGAGCCCTCAACAGCGCGGCAATCTTATCGAACATCGAACGCTTTGCAGCGGATAGGGGCATCGGTTTTCCAAAAGGCGCATCCGGTCCAGAATCGGAGGTCCAACGTGAGAACTTCGCACTGTCCAGATCTGAGGTTCTCTCGATCAAAACGAATTTCGTTTTTCAGCTCAGTAGTGTCGGTATCAGTGGGAGGGGGGCACGAACATGCACGTGCTTTCGTGGGACAAAGCAGCGTTGACTTCAGCTCCGTGGCCTCGGTTTCTGTCGAGCCGTTATTTTCCTGTCTGCGGCAATCTCTGTGGTGCGTCCTTAGCCATGCGCTCGTGTAGCATCGCAAGGTCCGAATTGAGTTGCGCCTCACGCTTGTAGATGCGAATCATTTCCCGGCAATAGGCCTCAGGACTATGCAGGCTCTTCATCTCGCTCGTTGACGGATTTTCCGCATAGGCTTTCAGCATCTCCTCGTGTTCGGTTGCGTCTGCCTCTGCCTGTTGCGCCTGATCCTTGTAGTAGTCGACAAGCTTCTGGTGGTCGGCAGCGGTGTTGGCGGTGGCGATCAACTGGTGCAGATCGGGTTTGTGCTGTTTGGCGTCGACTGTTTGGGCCGTCGCGGCGAGAGGGATGAGCGTTGCGAGAACTGACAGTAACGCCAACTTGAGCGGAAATCTAAAGGTCATCATCGTGAATCTCCCTTGCTCGATTGAATCAAGTTGTTGGACTACCCAGGCTCCGATCGGTTCCTATTTCTGCTCAGCATCCTTGGCCATCTGTTCATGAATTTGCGCGAGTTCGTGCAGCTTGCCAGCGCTATCTTTGAGCGACTGGGCAATATAGGTGCAGTGGTCCACGGTCCCTCTTGCGTTCTTGGAGGAACTGGTGACTGGATTCTGCTTGTATGCCTCTGCCATCTGCGCATGTTCCTTCGACTGGGCGAAGAGATCCTGCGCCTTTGCCTCGTAATACACGGCGAGACGGCGATGTTCGGCCGGTGTCTTTGCGACCGAGATCAAAACGAGTATCTGTTTGGAGTTGAGCTTCTCGGCCTTAGGCTGCGGCGAGGGCGACATTTGCATTTGACCAAATGCTGCTGTCGTCATGACGAGTGCGATGGTAAGGAAGCCGATCATGCGTTTCATGGAAATCTCCTTGGTGTTTCATCTGTTCGTGTCAACGCGCAGCCCCGGTTGAGTCGTCCTGTATTCCGTCAAGCGGATGCAGGCGATGCTCGGCTTCAGTGCCGCGCCATTGAGTTCTTACTTGGGGTTTATGCATGAGCCGTGCCAAACGCTGTTTATCTAGAGCAGAATCAATATAGCTATCCCCAACAACGGTTCTATGAGTCATGCTGGAGTTCTCTGGTGAAGTGACCGCGATGACGAGGATGGGACGAGCCTATTCGGACGATCTGCGGGTGAGAATTTTGGAAGCCGATGAGCGCGGCGAGGGCTCCTGCCGTGTGCTCGCCAAGCGCTTTGGCGTCAGTTGGGAGTATGTGCGCAAGCTGCGCCGGCAGCAGGCTGCGACCGGGCAAAAGGCGCGTGTTGCGCAGTCTCGGTATGGAGTCCAGAGCAAGGTAACCGAAGCCGTCAAGACGCACATGCTCAGCTTGGTCAAGTCGCAGCCCGACCTGACTCTGGCCGAGTTGCGGGAGCGTATCCGTTCGGACAAGGGCGTTTCGATGAGTTGGGGATTGGTGCATCTGTGGGTGGTGCGGCTGGGTCTGCGGCTGAAAAAAAGTCGCTCCGCGCCGTCGAACGAGACACCGAAGCCAACCGCATCCGTCGCGCCGAGTTCCACCAGCGCATCCTCGCGATCGATCCGAAAAGGCTCGTCTTTCTTGACGAAAGCGGCATCTCGATCACGATGACGCGGCGCTTTGCGCGCTGCCTCGGCGGGGCGCGCATCCATGAAGGGAAGCCGGAGAGCAACTGGGAAATCGTCACCATTCTGGGCGCCATGAGCACCCGCGGGATGATCGCAACCATGACCATCGAAGAGGCTACGGACGCGGACATTTTCCTCGCCTATCTGGACCACTGCCTCTGCCCCGCACTGCGGCCCGGAGATGTGGTGGTGATGGACAACCTCAGTTCGCACAAGGTCGACGGCGAGCGCCAGCGGATCGAGGCCGCAGGTGCCGAGCTGCTTTATCTGCCGCCTTACTCGCCCGACCTGAACCCCATCGAAAAGGCCTGGTCCAAGCTCAAACAACTGCTCCGCTCCGCCAAAGCTCGGACTGAACAAGCCCTCGACCAAGCAATCAAAGAAGCTCTTCTGGAAATATCTGCAGACAACGCAGAAGCCTGGTTCAGGCTGACCCTCGATTGGGTACAGCTATGATGAAATTGCTCTAGCGGCAGTGAGTCTTGATCATTGCAGCGATTGAGCTTATGGAGTAGATAGGGGAAAAGGTGGCCGGACGCGATTTCTTCCGGTCCTGACGCATTTGAGGCATCGATTGCCCTATTTCGGACTGCGACATGGGAGGGATGGAGTTGCTGCCACAAACTCCTGCATAGGCACAACACGTCGGGGAGGTGCGGGCCTTGCTAATGGAAGAGATGCGCAAGCTCAATCGGTTTCATCTACGACTTGCGCAATCAGCCACACCGCCTACTCAACGGGCTTGGAGATTGGAGCTATCAGGGAGAATTTCTCCATTCGATAGATGAGTGTCTTCCGGCTGATGTTCAGATAGGTAGCCGCACGCGTTTGGTTCCAGCCGTGCTTTTCAAGCGCCTGAACCAGAATTTCCTTCTCGATCTCTTCCAGATCAATTCCTTCGTCGGGAAGCTTCAGGAAAATGTTCGCGATCCGCGACTCACACTGACGAATTTCAGCAGGTAAATCTTCGGACTGAATCCTTCCGTTACGAGTCAGAACGGCCAGCCGCTCCATCACGTTCTGCAACTCGCGCACATTGCCTGGCCAGTTGTACTGAATGAGCTTCTCTCTTGCATTGTCTGAGACCGACAAGTCAGCGAGACTGTATCGGTCCGCGAGCTGCTTCAGAAAGTGCTGGATAAGCAATGGGATGTCGTCACGGCGTTCACGGAGGGGCGGAAGATCTATCGTGACCACGCTCAAGCGATAGTAGAGGTCTTCACGGAACTGCCCGTCCGCGATGCGATTCTTCAGATTCCGATTGGAAGCGGCAAGGATACGCACATTCACTTTCACTGGATGCGGGCTGCCGATCTTGTCGATCTCTCGCTCTTGAACGACCCGCAGTAGTTTCACCTGCAACGGAGGCGTAAGTTCTCCGACCTCATCCAGAAATATGGTGCCCTCATTGGCGGCTTCGAATTTGCCTACCCGGTCACTGATCGCACCAGTGAACGATCCTTTGCGATGCCCAAATAGTTCAGACTCTGCCAAAGCTTCTGGCAACGCACCGCAGTTGACCGTAATGAACGGCTTGTTGGCGCGAAGACTGTTTTGATGGATGGCTTTGGCGAGCAGTTCCTTTCCGGTACCCGATTCGCCGGCCAACAGCACTGTAGAATCGCGCCCCGCAACTTGCAATGCGATATCGAAGACGTCGCGCATTTTCTTGGAGGTGCCAATGATGTTTTCAAAACGGAAGGCTGTGTCCGCAAAGTCGCGCAAATAGCGGTTCTCGTCCACCAACTTCCGATGCTCCAATGCACGCTGGACAGTCAACTTCAGTTCGTCGGCATTCACAGGTTTTAGTACATAATCTGCAGCGCCGAGCTTCATTGCATCGACTGCGTCGGCAACCGTACCGAATGCAGTAATGAGGATGACCGGCGTGTCCGAGCTAGCCGCCTTGATACGGCTGAGAAGGTCCAACCCACTGAGGTCCGGCATACGGATGTCGGAAATCACGAGCGCCGGCGATTTGCTCTCGAATGCTTGCAGGCCACTGTTGCCGTCTACTGCGGTAAGGACTGTGTATCCTTCTTCCTTCAGCCAGAACTCGATAAGGCGCCGTTGGCTGGCGTCGTCATCAACGACAAGGATAAGAGTATTCGCCATTCTCAGATGCTCCGTGAAGCCAAATCGATGACGCCAGTCCCAAATACCGGCATGGTTACGGAAAACGTCATTCCGCGTTGAGGATTTGTTCTGGCGGCAATTTGCCCGCCATGCTGGCTGACGATCTGGTATGCAATGGAGAGGCCCAGTCCCGTGCCGCTGCTGCGTGTTGTAAAAAAAGGATCGAAGACACGTTCCATATCTCCCGGCGGAATTCCAATACCCTCATCTTCAACTTCGACCCGAACCCAATTGCCTTCCCGATCCGCGCGCAGTGTGATTTGTCCACCCTCCGGTGTAGCCTGAACCGCGTTGATTACGAGATTCAAAAGAACCTGCTTTATCTGCTCCGGGTCGACAGAAATCGGAGGTAACGGTTCCACGTTCTCCACCAGAATAGCGACTTTGGCCATTGTCGCAGTTTGAGACGAAAGCTTGGCCACAGATTCCAGAAGCAGGCCAATTTCCGAAGCGACGATTCGTGGCGGCTGAGGCCGTGCAAACTCCAGAAAATTCGTCAATAGGCCCTTCAGGCGGACGACTTCATGTGAGGCCAAATCAGTGAACTCTCTCCGTGTCTCCTCTGGCAATTGTGGGCGGCCCAAAATCTGAACAGCTCCCTCAATGGATCCGAGGGGGTTGCGAATCTCGTGGGCAAGTCCCGCCGAAAGCTCTCCTAAGGCGGAGAGACGATCGGCGCGCCGCAGTTGTTCAAAAGACTTCTGCAACTGGGTATTCACCTCGGCCAACTCGTGCGCTGTGTTCTCTACCCTGCGGCGTTGTGATCGTTCGTGATCTGCAAGGATTCCCGTCAATGCTGCGATTACGAAAAACATTCCAATCTCAACATATTGGGCGGCAGTGTACTCGGGCTCGGATTTCCAGGCCATCACGATGTGTGGAATGTAGGAAGCTGCCGCCAGCGTTGCGGAGGCTAGTCCTCCTCGCCAACCGAACCACAGCGCTGCCAGCAAAATGGGAACGTAATATGCCCGTTGTAAGAGTGGGTGTATCCACACATGAGTCGTCGGCGTGACGTAATGCAGGAGCGCGACGGCGCCAATCGCTACCGTCAAAATTGCCGCCTCCAGCCCGCTTCTCATTAATGCCTTCATTGCCGCGATTCTAGCATTTTCAGGCGCAGGCCAAACTTGTGCGGCCTTCCACATGACGAGTCGTAGAGGCGTCGTTTATGGCAAAGGATAGCTCTGAATGGACTCCTGGCGGCGGCTGAGATGTTGGGTCTGCGGTTGCCTCAGCTCGATGCGAACCCGTTACTTGATCCGGCTGCCAGGCTGCACCCCTGTGGCTGACATCCGGCAATCACTGCCGCAAATGAGCCAAGGACTGCCGAGCCGCGTTACCCTTGGCTGCCCACAGAGATGTGGAACCGTTATTAGATAAGGTAGTTGCCGAGAAAGAGAAAAAGACAGGACGTGGCACGACGAGTGCATTAAGGAAGGGTGAAGTTAGTCAAGGAGTCATCTTATGAAGCAGCTTACAAGGAGCATTCTGTTTACAGGCATACTCGCAATGGCCTCCAGCAGTTTGATGGTTGCCCAGACGAGCGCTAGCTGGTCCGAGCAGTGGTATCGCGCAAAGTACGGACGCCCCTCTCCGCTCGAAGAAGCGCGTCTGCAGGTCCAACAAGTGAATACGGCGTGCCGTCAGACAGCAACCGCTCAAGCGGCGGTACCCGCCAATGCATGGTTCGAGGGATGGTATCGTGCCAAATTCGGACGCCCGTCGCCCACAGAAGAAGCGCGGCTGAATGCGCAAGCTCGCTGATGCTGGCTCGCGCGGTTGATACACGACCGCTGCTCGGCAGTTAAGCAAGCGCGCCCCACAGCCATCAAGGACGGTTGTTTTCCTGGAGCGCGACATTGCTTGCAACGATGCGCGAACTCCTGATTTTGATGGGAGGAACCGTGGTTGACGACTTGGAAATTGTCCTTCTGTCTCAAATGCGCCGGTCAGTGGACCAAATCAGGCAGCTCAACTTGCCAACTGAAGACCGTCTCTGTTGAAGAACAAGAGCATCAAACGCCCTCCAAAGGCCGCCTGGCAGCCTTTGGAGCACGCCGAAGCGAGCGGCTGGTATGGCTCTATGGATCGGTGCCGATTTGGCATCGTGATTGCATCTCATACTTGCAATGGCATCGAAATGACGTTCATCGCACCACCGGAGAATGTCCTCACCGTAGAGGCAGCGACGAGTTTTCATCGCATTGTTGAGTTGTTGTGAGCAAAACAGCACCGCCGAAAGTTCGGCCGAGGTCTTGAATAGGGAAAACCGCACTACTTGATCCAAATAGCCGAAGTGCGCCAAAAGGATCGGGATTCTCACTATACTGGCATGATGATTTTCTCCAAACTCGTCGCGACGCTGCTCTTCATAGCCCTGGGAGCCGCTCCTTTGTTTGGGGCGATTCCGTGCCAGGGGAAGGCAAAGTCTTCCAGATGCTGCGCAGTTGGATGCCCCATGGCGGCAATGGAGATGAGCAGCACGCAGTCTTTGGTTGAATCCTGCAGTTCTACGCAATGTGGCTGCCTGGCATCTCCCGCCGGGCCGGTTTCGATTGCACCTGCGCAGCAAGAATCCCGCGACGTGGCACTGGTAGACAACGCGCTCGCCAGTTTCGCACCCATCGCGATGTTTCGGGCAAAAGGTGACTACACTCCGCCCGACCTGGAATCATGCAGACACTCCCGGTCTGTTCTTTGCATTTTCCAGGTCTGATCTTTCCCAAAAACCGCATTTCTCCAATATGTGCTGCTGATCTCACTGCGTGTTACCCAACCCCGAAAGGGGAGGTTTCTACGCTTTGAGTCGGCGAAGCATGATCTCTGAATAGTTTTCTGTTTGAGTTCCAGGAGATGGATCTGTCATGAATCGAATGCCTTTGAAATGGCAAGTTTGGCCTGTCCTTGTGCTTGCCGCCAGCTTATCACCCTGCCTTCTGGCGCAGAGCGCGGAGATAGTGCAGGATCGTCAACAAGCAGCCTCTGAGAGGCGCTCCCCGTCCTGGCAGTCGCCTGCAAAACTGCGTCGTGCATTGGGAAGCGAAAAGGGTGATCTTCTAGTTGGTGCCAATGGAATCGAGTTCCGGTCGGGGAAGGGACAAACGCTCAAGCTTTCCTATCTGGAAATGCAGACATTCCATCTTTCACCTCACAGTCTCGTGATCGAGACCTACCAGAACCGCAAGAAGCACATGCCCGGAGTTGAGCGGCTGAGGTTCGAGATGACCGAGTCCGTTTCTCCGCAGGTTGCGGCAGACCTGGCCAGAGAGGTTCAACGGCCTTCGCAAAATGCTGTTCCCGCTCCGGCAGCGCAGGGCATCGTAATCCCCGCGCATCACAGAAGCCTTGCCGGCGGTACAAACGGTATTCTGCGATTTCGCGATGGTGGCATCGATTATGTGACCGGTGCGCCAGACGACAGCCGCAGTTGGCGCTGGGCCGATCTCCAAACCTTATCCTCCCCCGACCCCTACCATCTGCTTGCCTTCGGATATCGCGATACGTACAGCTTCGATTTGAAAGAGCTGCTGCCACAGTCTTTGTATTACCGCCTGGTCGATGAAATCGACGCACAGAGCGCGGCCGAATCACAGCAACGGAGTTCGAAATGATTAGCTTCAGAACACATCGAAGGAGACTTTGGTTGGGATGGCTCCTGTTCATCCCTTGCAGTCTGTGGTCCCAGGACGCAGTGAAAAGCCCGGCCATTGTTCCGGATGTCTCGGCAAGCCAATCGAGCGGCCAACAGGTGCTGTCGCTCGGCGATGTAATCCGGGAGGCGCTAGAGAAGAGTCCGGAAGCCCAAAGCGCGCTCCATGCGGTTCGTGCACTTGAACGGCGAGTGCCGCAGGCAAAGGCGCTTCCCGATCCGATGGTTTCTGTGGGATGGGCAGGCAATCTCACTCCCTTCAGCGTGATGCAGGGCGACAATTCAAGCTACCGTGGCCTGACTGTCTCCGAGCAATTCCCCTATCCGGGCAAGTTGAAATTGCGCGGCGAGATCGCGAGCAAGGAAGCCGATGCAGCCCATGCCGACTATGAGGCCGTGCGGCGGAGAATCAGCGCCGATGTCAAAGGTGCTTACTACGACTACTTCTACTACGACCGGGCCATTCACACGACTAACCGGAACAAGGAGCTTCTCGAAAAACTGTCGAAGATCGCCGAAGCGCGTTACCGAGTAGGAAAGGCCATGCAGCAGGACGTGTTGCGGTCGCAGATCGAGATCTCCTTGTTGCTGGAAAAGCTCACCATGCTCGAACAGCAACGGGCAACGGCTCAAGCCCGAATCAATGCGTTCCTGGTTCGTTCCCCGGAATCGCCACTGCCGCCGGCCGCCGATGTGGAACCCGAAACGATTACGCATTCTCTCGACGAGTTGTATGCCCTCGCGGCAACCAATGACACGGCCGTTCTCAGGAATCAGCGAATGGTGGAGCGGAGCCGCCTAGGAATTGCCCTGGCGCAGAAAGAATACAGGCCGGATATCGGGGTCGGCTATATGTACCAACAGCGGGCGGGGCTGCCAGACATGAATGGAGTCACTGTCACCGTAAACATTCCCGTTTTCTACAAGAGCAAACAGCGCCAGGGCGTGGCCGAAGCCAGCGAGGACCTGATCAGCGCTGAGAAGATGCACGATAACCGGCTGAACGAAGTCCGATTTGAATTGAAGCAGCAATACCTTGCCGCCAAGGCCTCGGAGCGGCTGCTAACGCTCTACTCCAAGGGCGTGGTTCCCCAGTCGTCACTCGCGCTCGAATCCTCGATGGCCGCGTATCAGGTTGGTAACGTGGATTTTCTTTCGCTGATTGCCAACTTCACAACGCTTCTAAGCTATGAAACGGATTATTACCGGCAACTGGCCGACTATCAGACGGCCCTGGCTCGCATTGAGAGTCTGACCGGATCGGACGTGACCGGTCCGCCAGTCCCCACGAACCCGGTATCGGATTCTCAGCCGACAATG
>Ga0255352_1000347_pt1 | contig 26127 bp, 20 predicted proteins | sample HBST0metaG_FD_189939 | JGI IMG/M metagenome (GOLD analysis project Ga0255352, IMG submission 189939) | Peat soil microbial communities from Stordalen Mire, Sweden - H.B.S.T0 | ecosystem: Environmental > Terrestrial > Soil > Wetlands > Peat | place: Sweden: Norrbotten County, Stordalen Mire...
GTGCAGAAATAACGTTCGACCCATTCAAGCCGGTGAGAACGCGACGCCCGTCTACTTTTCAGGCGGGTGTGGGGACAGCACGAATATGCTTCTTCGCTATCTCTTCAATCTCCGGTTCGGTGAGCGCGGAGAGAGTGAAGCCAGAATTGGTGTTATTGTTCTCGCCCGCCGCAGCAAGTCCCCGCGCAACAAACAGCCGCAACGGCAGCGTCCTCATCGCGATTCCCCACAGGTTCGGTTCTTTAGTTCTTGACCGCTCTGCGGACGATAACTACGGAGCACTCGGCCCGACGAGCTACTGACTCCGCCACGCTACCCAGTAAGAAGTCATGAATGCTCCTCTTCCCATGCGAACCGACTGCGATCAGATCGGCATTCCATTGGGCAGCTTGTTCGAGAATTGTGTCTGCTGCGTCTCCAACCCGTACACCAGTTTGAGCGGCGAATCCAACTTTGCGCAGTTCGTTCGCAATCCGTTCAATCAATGCACGAGCAGGTAGCTTCTCATCCTCCAACTCAGGAGCATAACCGTGGGCCATCTCCGGCGGAGGCACTGTATCAACCGGTTGCAGTACGTGTAAGACCAGGGCCTCGGTATTCTCGTGCCGGACCCCGGCCGCCACAGCGCGAACCAGATCTTCAGCAAACCCAGAATCGTCAACTGCCAATAGGACTCTCATGACTCCTCTTCCTTCATCCGCAATGGACTGCACAGCCCATCGCCAGCACTCGACTCATGCAGTGTTTTTGCGAGATCGCCTGCCGACTGGATACCAATCGACACCAGCGCAAGCGCTCTCCCGCAGCGTCGCAAGTATCGAACAGGCCAGCTCTGCAATGAAGGTCACAATTGCTCACCAGGCAGGTTCATTGTTTTTGTGCTGAGATTCAAGATGTCTTCGAAGAGAAACATTCGAGGCCGTCAGTCGAGACTCTGCAAGCGAAGCGCAACCCATAGCCGAAGTAGAGCAAAACTGACCAGAACTCGGTGGGAACTGGGTTCATCTTGATGAAAGGAGACATCAACCATGCCGGAACAAAATGAGAATTTAGAAGTAAAGAAGGTCGACAACGAGAAAGCATCGGACGCCTCAGCAGAGAAGCGGATTGAGCAGGTCGCCGAAAAGGCAGCAGAGAAAGCCTCGCATGCCGAACAACTCTATGACCGGGAACACCAAATCTTTTCAAAATAAAGGAGCGTCGGGATTCTCAACATCTTACGTTGCAACTTAACGAGTGACGGTCCTCGGCGCCAGCGCCTGGTACCGTCGATTCGATCGAGCATTGGGCATCGTTGTTCCGATAAGTCTCCCGACTGATAGCCAAGGAATGAGGGGCCGTATCTCGGCCTACGCCAAATCATCTAAAGCCTGAAAGCCGCTCTCCCCAAGTGAGCAGTTGCTGAGAATGAGAAAGGTTGCACTACGATGTCCACCACCGAACTCCCCATCAAAGTTGAGAAGGACGACGCGCCTCAGCCTTTCATCAAGAACTTCGATCAGTTTGGCAATTCTTCGGGATTCATTTTCGACGTTGGCCTGTCAACCGCGATTGCGGCCAACGGCAAGACTGAAGAAAGAGCGCCTCAGCCCAAGGGGCCGCTCTCGCCGGAAATGCTAGACAGGATGAATCGCTACTGGCGCGCGGCAAACTATCTTTGCATCGGCCAAATCTACCTCTTTGACAATCCCCTGCTGCGATCACCGCTCAAGGCTGAGCAGATCAAGCCGCGTCTGCTCGGTCACTGGGGAACTTCGCCTGGACAGAATTTCATCTACATACATCTGAATCGGCTGATCCAAGAGCACGATGCCGACATCATCTACATTTCCGGTCCGGGACACGGAGGCCCTTCGCTCAATGCCTGCTCCTATCTCGAAGGCTCGTACACCGAGGTTCATCCCGAGATCACGCACGATGAAGACGGTCTCCGGCTTATGTTCCGCAAATTCTCGACCCCGGGCGGCGTGCCCAGCCATTGCGGGCCACACGTCCCAAATTCCATGCATGAAGGCGGAGAGCTTGGCTATTCGCTGGTCCATGCATTCGGCGCGGCCTTCGACAATCCAGACCTGATCGTGGCTTGCGTTATCGGCGATGGCGAGTCCGAAACTTGTCCACTGGAAGGAAGTTGGAAGTCCGTCAACTTCGTCAATCCCGTGCGAGACGGCGCGGTTCTACCGATCCTTCATCTCAACGGGTACAAAATCTCCGGTCCAACTGCGCAGGGACGCACCAGCGACGCGGACCTGAAGGCGCTTTATGTGGGTCGCGGATACAAGCCCTACTTTGTAGAGGGCGATGATCCTGAAGTTGTTCATCAACTGCTCGCACAAACGCTTGAGGATTGTTACGCCGAGATTCGGGCAATTCAGCAGGATGCGCGCAAGAACGGCTTCAAAAAACAGCCCGTCTGGCCCATGATCATATTCCGTACGCCCAAGGGATGGACCTGTCCCAAGGAAGTAGATGGAATCCCTATCGAAGGCACGTTCCGCGCGCACCAGGTTCCGCTCGCAACGGTCCGCGAAAACCCGGAGCATCTCAAGATCCTTGAAGCATGGATGAAGAGTTACAAAGCCGAAGAACTGTTCGACGCAAACGGCAAGTTCATCGATGAACTCGCGGCCCTCTCGCCAGTCGGCAATCGGCGCATGGGCGGCAATCCTCATGTGAATGGCGGACGTGAGTTGATTACCCTCGCGCTGCCCGACTTCACAGATTACGCGCTTGAAATCCCCGGGCCCGGGCAGGTTTTGGCCGAGGCGCCGCGCAAACTTGGGGATTTCTTCCGCGACATCTTCAGAATGAACCTGACCAACTTCCGCATGTTCTGCCCCGATGAGTCGAATTCGAATCGCTTGAACTCCATCTTTGAAGCCACCAAACGGTGTTCCATGGCTGAGATTGTTTCGATCGATGATCAACTTGGTCCGGACGGCCGCGTCATGGAAGTGCTGAGCGAACACCTCTGCCAGGGATGGCTTGAAGGCTACCTGCTCACGGGCCGTCATGGCATGTGGTCCTCATACGAAGCCTTCGCGCAGGTAGTCGACTCGATGACAACCCAACACGCCAAGTGGCTTGAGCAATGCAGCGAGTATCCATGGCGCAGGCCTCTCGCGTCTCTCAATGTTCTGCTCACAAGTCATGCATGGCGCAATGACCACAACGGTTTCAGCCACCAGGCAACGGGGTATGTGGACAATGCGTTGGCGCGCAGGAGTGAAGTGATCCGCGTGTACTATCCTCCGGACTCCAACTGTCTGCTCAGCGTGTTTGACCATTGCCTGCGCAGCCGCAATTACGTGAATGTCGTTACCTGCGGCAAACAGCCGCAGTTGCAATGGCTCAACATGGACGAGGCTCTTGAGCACTGCTCACGCGGCGCATCCACTTGGAAGTTCGCGACCAACGATGACGGCGGAGAGCCGGACGTGGTGCTGGCCTGCGCCGGGGATGTACCAACGATCGAGACCTGCGCAGCCTCGTGGCTGCTGCAGAAATATGTCCCAGGCATCAAGGTGCGTGTGGTCAACGTTGTCGATTTGATGACTCTGATGTTTCCCGACAAGCATACGCACGGTATGGACGAAATGTCTTTCAACGTGCTCTTTACCGAGACGGAGCCCGTGATTTTCGCCTTCCACAATAATCGCTGGCTCATTCATACCCTTGTGCACGGGCGCGCCAATGAAAGCCGCTTCCACGTGCACGGCTACATGGATCGCGGAACGACTACCACACCATTCGACATGGTGGTTCTCAACGAAATGAGCCGCTTCCATCTTGCGCTCGACGCATTGAAGCATATCCCTCGTCTCCGGCTGCAAGCCGAGAGTGCCATCAACTTCTTCAACCAGGAATTGCAACGCCATCACGACTATATCCGCGAAAACCTGGAGGATATTCCTGAGATCAGGAACTGGCAGTGGACGAAGGACTTCAACGATTCCACCGCCCCGGTTCCGCTTGCCAAGGGGCATCCGCAAAAGGCCATGTTCACCGACAGCTAGACTCCATCCGGCTTAAATCAGAGCGGAGGTCGCTATCACATAGATGTTGCGATAGGGTCTCCGTTTCTCGGGCTCGTTACACAGGGGGGAAATTGAACGATCCGAAGGTGCCATCCGATAGGTTCAAGTTGGAGGGAGTGGATGCGCTGGTCGAATTGGCGCTCAATCTTCACTGGTCCTGGAACCATGCTGCGGACGATTTGTGGGAAGCGCTCGACAAGGATCTCTGGGCAACCACTCAAAACCCCTGGGTTATCCTGCGTACGGTCTCACATGAAAAAATCAAGGCCGCATTAGACACGCCGCAGTTCCGGCCTAAGCTTGACAGTCTGTTGAAGCAGAATCGAGACTCCTATCGGGCCGACGCATGGTTCCAGCACAAGCATCCGAGCGCAGGGCTGTCCACGATCGCCTACTTCAGCATGGAGTTCATGCTCACCGAAGCATTGCCAATCTACTCCGGCGGCCTCGGCAACGTAGCGGGCGACCAGATGAAGGCGGCCAGCGATCTAGGTGTTCCGGTTGTCGGCGTAGGCTTGCTTTACGGGCAGGGGTACTTCCGCCAGGACTTCGATTCGGAAGGCCGGCAGCAGGCACTCTATCCAGTCAACGATCCGGGGCAGTTGCCCATCCGGCCCCTGCGGCAACCCAATGGCGAATGGTTACGATTGCAAATTCAACTTCCAGGGTCAAGAATCTGGCTTCGCTGCTGGGAGGTGTCAGTGGGAAGAACGAAGCTCTATCTTCTCGACACCAACGATTTTGCCAATACCGCAGCTCATCGGGGTATTACCAGCGAGCTATATGGCGGCGACGCCGAGATGCGTCTGAAACAGGAGATCGTCCTCGGCATCGGGGGATGGCGTTTGTTGCGAGCTTTGGGGCTCACGCCCGAAGTCTGTCACCTCAACGAAGGCCACGCAGCATTCGCCGTCCTCGAACGAGCTCGCACCTACATGGAGGATCATAAGAAGCCATTCGATCTTTCCATGAATATCACGCGGGCCGGAAATGTATTCACGACGCATACCGCCGTGAGTGCCGGCTTTGATCGCTTCGATCCCGCGCTCATTCGCACCTATCTGAGACACTATGCGGTCGATGAACTCGCCATCTCAGTGGACGACCTGCTCGCCATGGGAAGGCAGAATCCAGAAGACAATTCAGAACCCTTCAACATGGCGTATCTTGCAGTCCGCGGCAGCGGACAAGTCAATGGTGTAAGCAAGCTCCATGGCAAGGTGAGCAGAGGGATTTTCCAATCCTTGTTCCCCCGCTGGCCAAGAGAGGAAGTCCCGATTGGGTCAGTAACGAACGGTATTCATGTACCGACATGGGATTCAGCCGAAGCCGATACGCTATGGACCTCCGCTTGCGGCGTGAAGCGCTGGCGCGGAGATCGTCCGAAGGAAGATGACGTCCGCCAAATCCCCAATCAGCAGCTATGGCAATTGCGCACGTCAGGGCGAAAAGAACTGCTCTCGAAGATGCGCAAGCGATACCAGGGCCAACTGGTCGCGGAAGGCGGCAATCCGTCGGATGCCACCGGCAGTTTCGACGACAAAGTGCTGACCCTGGGATTTGCGCGCCGTTTCGCCACCTACAAACGCCCCAATCTTCTTTTGCACGATACGGAGAGGCTGGTGCGACTGCTCTCGAACCCAAGGTGTCCCGTTCAGTTAATCCTTGCGGGCAAAGCTCATCCTCAGGACCTTCCTGGACAAGAGTTGATCAGGCAGTGGAAAGATTTCATCAAGCGCCCGGAGGTTAAAGGACGCGTGGTCTTCCTCAACGACTACGACATGATGTTGGCCCAGGAACTGGTCCAGGGAATCGATCTCTGGATCAATACACCGCGGCGTCCATGGGAGGCCTGCGGAACCAGCGGCATGAAGGTCCTCGTTAATGGCGGGCTCAATCTCTCCGAGTTGGACGGTTGGTGGGCAGAGGCCTATTCGCCAGAAGTTGGTTGGGCAATTGGGGACGGCCAGGAACATGGCGACGATCCCGCATGGGACGCCAGGGAAGCGCATGCTCTTTATGACCTATTGGAAGGTGAAGTGATTCCGGAGTTTTACGAGCGTGATGAATCCGGCATTCCAAGTAAATGGCTGGGGCGCGTCCGTGAGAGCATGGCACGGCTAACGCCCGAGTTTTCTGCGACGCGTGCCATCCGCGAATACACTGAGAGTCATTATCTGCCTGCGGCGTCGCGCTATCGCGATCGAGCAGCGGACAATGGTGCAGTCGGCTCGAGTCTGCTCCAATGGAAGCAGGACGTTGAGCGGCATTGGAACTCGGTGCGGTTCGTCAGCATTCGAGTCAACACCCACGATGGGCAGCACTTCTTTCAAGCCGACATCGATCATGGTCCCCTCACTCCTGATCACTTGAAAGTAGAACTCTACGCAGATCCGGCTCGAGGGGAGTCAGCTAGTCTCCAGTCCATGAATCCATCAGGACCCAGTCCAGGCATGCCCAGCTCAAACACTTACTCAGCTCAGGTGTCTGCAACGCGCCCTGCGAGCGACTACACCGCACGAATCGTCCCCCAGCATCCCAATGCATTCGTGCCGCTCGAAGCAGGACAAATTGTTTGGCAACGCTGATGACCAATCTCGAAATCATGGAACGGGCCCGAAAGCACCTATATACAGAGGCTCACTTACCGCCAAGGCACGCAAGGATGATATTGATGACCAGATTGGTCTCGTCGGGCCCATTTACAGGAATCGACACGACACCGGCCTTTTCCGCTGGGTAATCATTTCCGCCTGGAAACAACGCATCTCCGATCTAAACCATCTCTTTCTATGAAAGGTGGAGAGTTTCCCGCAGCTTTCCTATGCCGTAGGCTTTGTCAATGCCACGCTTGGTCACATCGATCGAGGTTGCACCGCCCATTCAGACGGAAAACTCCGGGATAATCGTCTCCAGGATCGCTGTGATCTTCTTCCGTTTCGCAAAGTCGCCATCCCATTTTTCTTTTTCTGCCAAAGGCTCTTGCTGACCCAACGCGAAGTATGTGACCTGACTTCCCCGGTCCTCAATTACCTTTCCCCATACGTTCTCGGCGCGATTGCCTGCCTCTTCAGACGCCTTATCCAGAGATGCAATAATCTTCTCTTTTGCTCCGCCGAAAGATCCTCTGAATAAAGTTCCGTCCATCCTCCGTTGTATTGAAAAACTTTGTTCCACAAGTTGGAAGCAACGATAGATTCGCGAGGTGACTGTCCTGGGGAAGATCGGTAAGAAGCTGCATCTCAAACTGCGTCCATGCGCCTCCAGAGATCACTGCCACTTTGATGATGTCCAGCAGGTCGCGCAGCAGCGTCGCAGTCCGTGGATCGAGAGACGATTTGCTGTGCGCGAGGGTGCCGTCCAAATCGAACACGATGAGCTTTTTCATCTCATGCAACCTGGCGCTCTACTCAGTAGGCAAGGGAGATGCTTGGCACTCATCATTGCAGACTCAATTCGCAGCACTGGCAGGTATCGCAGGTTGCCTATGGCCGTTTGGTACCCACGCCAGATCGCCACTCAAAACATAGATAGTGAGCGCGGCAGCCATGAAGACCGCGCCTATCCAGAAGCGCCAGTCACGATGCATCCGTCTCCAGTAAGGCCCGGGATCAGGTTCACCAGTGCTGTTGCTATTCCCTTCGGGGTTGTGCTTGTTTCCAGTCATTTCGTCTCCATCTCCTGGGAGTATTCGCCGCGTGCACACCCGAGTAACAAGATCCAAATGCACAAGGCTCTCTTGCCCGCTTTATTGAGCCTGATTTGCCAGCAGTTGTTTGAGCGCGTTGATTGCTTTCTGCGCCGCTGCAAGTTGGGCCTCAGCCTGATCCCGCGTCACCTTCGACAGCGGTGTCTGCGCTCCCGCTTGTTTCCCTGCCCAAGGAGCCGACTCTGACGGTCCTGTCCCAAACAACGAACCTAGTGCTTCGTCGAGTGTCGGTTCCATCACGACCTTGTCACCCGTCGCAACAATCACCCGTTTGAGTTGAGGAAAGTTCGTGCCTTCAGCTTTCAGATACAGTGGAACAACGTAGAGGAATGAATTCTCGATCGGAATGACAACGAGCTTGCCGCGAATGACTCCCGACCCTTTCTGATCCCACAAGGTAAGCTGCTGCGAAATAGTCGTGCTCTGGTCGATCATCGCGCTGATCTGGTTCGGTCCAAAGATCAGCTTGTCTTTCGGAAGCTCGTAGAACAGCATCTTCCCATAGTCCGGAAAGTCGCATCGGGCGGCCAGCCAAGCAATCATGTTGTCCCTCTTTTGCGGCGTGAAAGGAGTCATGATCAGGTACTCAAGCTGACCGCTTCCCGGAAGTTTCATCAGCATGTAGTAAGGATCCATGGGATTGACCGCCCCATCGTACTTCTCCTGCGGCGGAACCCAGAGATCCTCGCGATTGTAGAAGACCTGCGGGTCGGTCATGTGGAATGTCTCATATTGCGTCGATTGAATTCCGAACAGGTCTTCGGGATAGCGCAGATGAGCCTTCAGGTCCGCTGGGAGATATGTCAGATCTTTGAAGACCCCGGGGAATGCCCGCTCGTACATAGCAAGAAGAGGATCCTTTGAATCCATCGCATAAAGGGAAACAGTTCCGTCGTACATGTCTACAACAGCCTTTACGGAGTTGCGAATGTAGTTCATCCCTTGCGCCGAACCGCTTGTCTGCACATTGGAGTATGGGTAGCGATCGGAATCCGTATAAGCGTCCTGAATCCAATAGAGCTTACCCTCGCTCAAAACAGCATACGGGTCATGATCGAGAAGCAAGAAAGGCGCAACTTGGGAGACACGCTCTTGAACGCTTCTCCATATCTGAATCTTGCTTTGCGGCGTCAGGTACGACGTCAGCAGAATATTGACGTCCTTCTGAGTCCATGCAAACAGGAGCCGTTTCCAAATGCTGTCGAGCGCGATTCCTCCCTTTCCCTGGTAGCTCGCATAGACATTTTCATTGCCTTTGGGATAGTCGAACTCCTTGATCCCGGTGGAGACGATCTTGTATCCAGGCGCGACCTCTCCGAAGTATATGGCGGGCTGCGTGATATTCAAGCCGTATTGCGATTCTGCTGGGACATTGTCAACAAGGTATTGCGGGAGCCCCCCACCTGTCGTGTTGGAGACGGAGTTCATCACCAGCCCCTCTCCATGCGTGAACTGAAGAGTTTCGTTGACCCAGGTCTGAGCCTCTGAAGGAAGCTGCGACGCCAGTTCTCTGGACGCAAGCATCACTTGGTGGTAACCATCCGACAGCCGGTATCGATCCACATCCACGTTATAGAACTGGTAGTAAAGGCGAATCGCCTGTGTCTGTTGATAGGTCTGAAGCAGCGGCCGTGAGTCCCAGAGGCGAATATTCTGGATCGTATCCTTATTTCTCGCGATCACATTGGGAGTCAGATCGGAGAGAGCAGGGTAAGCAGTCTCCTGGATTCCGTCCAGCTTATAGGCTTTGCGCGTGAACTCAATGTAGTGTTTCAGAAAGGGAGTTTCGAGGCTGAGTTCGTTCGGCTTCACAATAAAGGCCTCAAAGAGGCTTGGCAGTACTATCACGGCCACCGCATAAAGCGCTGCATAAACCACAATGCCGGCGACAATGTGTTTGGTGCTCGTGCGGACAAATCCGATCGCCAGCAATACACACGCCAGCGCCGAAGCACCGGTCATTACCCAGAATGCGGCTCTCGTGACGTGCGCTGCGGCATAGCCGGCTCCGTGCACCACGCCGAGCGTCGAATACACAAGGTCATAGTGGTCCAGGATGAAACCCCAACCGAAGTTGGCCATGAGGATGAACAAAAGCACCATGAAGTGACGCCGAATGCCACCGGGCACTGTGATCTTCCCGCTCGACTTCGCCTGGCGGACCCCGAAGAGCGAACAAAGAATCAGGATCGCGAGCGCCGACAGCGTCAACACAGTGATGCTTCCCTGCACCAATTCATAGAATGGAAGGCGGAACACATAGAAACCGAGGTCAATACCAAAGAGCGGGTCAGCGATTCCAAATGAGCCGCCATACCTGAAGCGAAGAAAGGTGTCCCATTGACCGGAGACACTCAACGCAAAGATCAGCGACAGAACCAAAATTGCAAAATCGACCGCAAAAACCAGCATCCTGGGGCTAATGTCGACTTCAATCGTCCTGCGCGCGTCGGCGGGGTGTGCAAACGCTCTATTGAAGAAGCTTTCCCCATCCACCAGGTTAATGCTCCTTGCCGCAAACCGAAGATTAGTCCACAAATACACCGCTGAAACGATCAGAGTGACGCCGAAGATCCCCCACTTGACCGAGAGAAGCGTCCAGAATATTCCCGCGTAGTCGAGCTGCCGCATCCAAAGCCATTTTTCAACGATGCCGAGAATAATCGAAAGTACAACGCCAATTCCAACCAATCCAATGACGCCCCACTTCACCAGAGACCCAATGGACGGTGGGAAAACCCGGTGTACACCGCCGGTGGGTTCAGTCTGCAGTGGCGTAATTTTCTCAACGGCTGTTGCGTTCATAATTGACTCCTCAGTGCGCCCTGGTGCGGCCGGTTCTCGCAGGGCCATCGTGTGTACTATCCAAGAGAACACGACCGTGAGTCCGGTCAATTGTGAACAGAACGCAGGCTAGTCATTGTTTAGAAAGTATGTGGTAGTTCAAACACAACTATTTCAGGGTTGGTCTTTCCCGTCCCCAACCTGTGCAGTCGCTATGGACGCTATGGCAGTCGGGCCGAGATGTATACGATTGCTCAGCGTCTTCAAACACGACATGCAAGACTGCAGGCGCAACAGGCAACATGTTTACGGGATAGTGGAGAATGAAATGCCCCAGAGCAAAGATGACAATGCAGCGGACCTGCGCATCTACGCAGCGCACGCCCACACTGCCGCTGCTTCCGCACATCGCCGTGGCGATCACGAGGCCGCAGAAGAGCTTAGTTCAAAGGCTCAGGATAACTCGATGGCAGCTTCTGAGAAACCGCTCGAGATTGTGAAGCAAGTCCACGTCCCTATGACGGCTTAGATAGTTTTCAACCACAATCTGACGATCAAGGGAGACAAGTGGAATGGCAGCTCCGAGTGGAATCTCGAATTCACAGTCAAGCAGCCTCGTGCGTCCCGAGGCACGCCAACCGGTATTCGGTGTCAACTTAATATCGTCTCATCGACTGGCGCCTCGCCCGCTAGCCCCCGTCAAAATCGGGGTGATCGGGAATCACCTTCCAAGACAGTGTGGAATAGCAACCTTCACCACAGATCTGTGTAACGCGATCGCCGCCGAATACGGAGCAGCCCAACTATCGGTGGTGGCAATTAACGACGGGCAATCATCTTACACATATCCGGAGCGGGTGCGCTTTGAGATCATGAACCAGTTTCGCAAACTCGGATTCATTGACTACAACGGCCGCATCCAGGTTCACAAATCGCTCCTCAAAGCTGTCCTCCTAGATCGCCTTCCTGAGCATGGCTCTCAAGCACCCCACCTTGCCCGCAAATCGCAAATCTCACAGGATCGATCAATTGCCGGGCTTCGTGCCTAAGAATGACTACGGTAGGTGACAGACTCAGAGCCATCCCTTCATAAAGCTCTGGCTTGCTTGTAGGTCAAACTTGCTCAACATGCCGCCAAGCTTCAGGTCACAATGGGGCAATGAGCAAGTTCTGGATCGGTTTAATTCTCCTCTTCTGCTTTGCAGTTCCCAACGCTGCGCAAAGCCAGGTTGTCGTGGTCGCGCACCACCATCACCATCACCATCATCGGCATCATCACCACCCTAATCTCAACCAGTAATCTGCCACTGCAAAAAGGCGGATGTTTCACGCGCAAGCAACCGGGCCGACTATCGGATGCATGTGTCGTGTAGAGCAAGTACCGACTCTCCCGATCCTGAAGATGGTCGAACTCGATTGCTTGAAAGATTCGAGGGGTGGTTGGCGAGGTTAACAAATCTTTTGAAGAATAGACAAATCATGATCGAACTTAAGGACGAGCGAGGTTAACAAAAAATGGAGCAATCGGTATTCGAACATGTGGGACAGCAGATTGACGACACGGCGCACAAAGCTACTCGGGCGGCATCTGCTGTTGCCGACGTAGTGGAAGACAGTGTGACAGCAGCTCGGCGTGTGGCAAGAGATGGAGCCGAGGCCGCGACGGAACTTCTTTACAAAACAAAGAGGCGCTTCGAACGTCACCCGTTTGAAACCGTCGCAATAACATTTGCGGCTGGCATTGCAGTCGGAACCGCGATCGGCTGGATAATGAAGCGGGGAAGGCCGCAGCCACGGTGCGAGTAACGTAAAGGGCATCCGATAGTCAGCGTTGGTCTGTGCGGTCGTCCTACCGAAGACCTCCCGGTAGCCTTCGTCGGCACCAGTTTGGAATCTCAGCTCCAAGTATGGAGCCTGGTCCGGGAAGGGATCTGAGAAGATGGGGACACCGGATTCGAGTCATGCCGTCGAAAATGCTCCCGCAAAGGTGAACCCTGACGCGACGAGCGCGGGAGGTGCCCTTCCGGCACCAGACGAATCGCAAATCCCCATAAAGGCAAAGCAACATAATATTCACGTCTCCCCTGTTGTCCTCGAAGCGGCGGGGAAAGACGCGGACGACCTGCTTCAATCCTTGCACACGGCTTCCACGGGCCTCACCCAAAGCGAAGCCGACTCGAGAGCGCGCACAGCGGGGCCGAATGAAGTTGCGCAAGAGCGGCAGCGCGGCTGGTTCCTCAGCCTCCTGATCATCATTCGAAACCCTCTGGTCATTCTGTTGGCGGTTTTATCGGGGATCTCCTTTGCCACGGGCGATCCACGCGCTGGAAGCGTTATGGCAGGCATGATCGTTTTGAGCGTCACCCTCCGATTCCTGCAGGAAGCACGTGCTGGCGCCGCTGCGGCGAAGCTAAAGGCGATGATTCACGTAACGGCCACAGCGCTCCGGGACGGCAAGCCGCAGGAGATCCCGCTTCGCGACCTTGTTCCCGGAGACATCATCAATCTATCTGCGGGAGACATGATCCCCGGCGATGTACGGATTCTGTGCGCGAAGGATTTGTTCGTGAGCCAGGGTACGCTGACCGGAGAGTCGCTGCCGGTCGAGAAGTTTCACGACGCCGATCCACATGCCGCAAATTCTCCGGTCGAGCTCAAGAACACATGCTTCATGGGCACCAGCGTTCAAAGCGGCACAGCGACCGCGGTCGTTGTCGTTACGGGAGTCCATACCTATCTCGGCACCATGGCGAGTTCCATCACACAGGAAGGAACGCCAACAAGCTTTGACCAGGGCCTGAGCCGCTTCACATGGCTCATGATTCAGCTCATGGCAGTCATGGTGCCTCTGGTTTTCTTTATCAATGGATTTACCAAGCATGATTGGAAGGGAGCGTTCTTTTTCGCGATGGCCGTAGCTGTCGGCCTGACCCCGGAGATGCTACCCATGATTGTCTCCGTCTGCCTGGCCAAGGGCGCACTCGCTATGAGCCGCAAGAAGGTCATCGTGAAGCGTCTCAACGCCATTCAGAACTTTGGCGGGATGGACGTGCTCTGCACCGATAAAACCGGCACGCTCACCGAAGATCGGGTCGTCCTGCAGAGACACTGTAATGTCGCCGGCCGAGAGACGGATGAAGTGCTCCGGGATGGCTACCTCATCAGCCATTTTCAGACCGGCCTCAAAAACCTGCTTGATACCGCGATATTGAACAGCTCCGATTTCCATGAGCAGTCCCTGATTGAGAAATACAGGAAACTCGATGAGATTCCCTTCGATTTCACCCGGAGAATGATGTCCGTGCTTGTCGAGAATCCTGAAGGCAAGGCCATCCTCCTGACCAAGGGCGCTCCGGAAGAGATCTTCCATCAATGCTCGCAATTTGAGCTTGACGGGAAGTTGTCGCCTATGGACCCCACGCTGATGAAGGGGCTAAAGGACCAGTATGCAAGCCTGAGCAACGATGGATTCCGGGTTTTGGCAGTTGCAGTAAAGGATCTGGCCGGAAAGAAATCCTGCTCGAAGGACGATGAACACGATCTTGTGCTGAAGGGATATGTCGCATTTCTTGATCCGCCCAAGCCAACCGCCGCAACCGCAATCGAAGCACTGCGCGAACATGGCGTGGTCGTAAAGATCCTTACCGGCGACAACGATTTGATTAGCCGCAAGGTGTGCCGCGACGTCGGGCTTCTTGCCGACCCGATGCTATTGGGTGATGAAGTCGAAAAGATGTCGGACACCGAATTGGCCGAGGCGACAGAAAAGACAACACTCTTCGCCCGCCTGTCTCCCGCACACAAGCAGAGAATTGTTCGCGTTCTACGTAGCAGAGGTCACGTTGTGGGATTTCTGGGCGACGGAATCAACGATTCCCCTGCGTTGCGCGCCGCGGACATTGGCATCTCGGTCGATACAGCGGCCGACATCGCAAAGGAATCTGCCGATTTGATTTTGTTGCAGAAGGACCTGATGGTGCTCGAAGGGGGCGTCATCGAGGGCCGGAAAGTCTTCGCCAACATCATCAAGTACATCCGCATGGGAGCCAGTTCCAACTTTGGAAACATGTTCAGCGTGCTCGGGGCAAGCTCATTTCTACCATTCCTTCCGATGGCCCCGATTCAGATATTGACTAACAACATGCTCTACGACTTCTCTCAGGTCCCGATCCCCAATGATGCGGTAGACGACGAGTTGGTCGCGCGGCCGCGGCCTTGGAATATTGGCGAAATCAAGCGGTTCATCCTCTGTATCGGGCCCATTAGCTCGATCTTCGACTACACGACCTTCTTCATCATGCTCTATCTGTTCAAGTGCTGGGATCCATCTCGCGCCCCGCTGTTTCAGACGGGATGGTTCGTCGAGTCAATCATGACCCAGACGCTCGTTATCCATATCATTCGCACGAATAGGATCCCCTTCTTCCAGAGCCGTGCAAGCTGGCCATTGCTGATCACGACATTGACCATCATGGTTTTCGGAGCGTGGCTGCCGTATTCCCCGCTGGCCTCCTCGCTCGGCCTCACGCACCTGCCCGCGATGTATTGGCCGATCCTCCTGTTGACGCTCCTTGCTTACACGGGCCTTACACAAGGCGTCAAGGTTTGGTTACTGAGGATGAAATGGATTTAGGACACGGTAAGTCGATCACACCATTAGGCGCCTCCATGGAACCCCAAGGACGGCCGAACAGCGAGAATGTATTTCGACGTTTTCAGAAGTTCCTCGTCCTGAAGCGCTTCAAGATGCCGGTGCGGAGTAGGAGGCTACATCGGACCGGCGGCATCGGGCTTCTCAGGGCTGCAGTATTGGGAGCAAACGACGGCATCGTATCAACATCCAGTCTGCTGATCGGCGTTGCGGCGGCACATGGAACCCACCGCAGCATCCTGGTCGCTGGGATCGCCGGCTTAGTCTCCGGAGGGATGTCCATGGCCGCCAGCGAGTACGTTTCCGTTCACTCGCAGGCCGACACCGAAGAAGCGGAGCTGGCCCTCGAGCGTACAAAACTCAAGCAGGATAACAAGAGCGAACGCCAGGCGCTGGCGGCAATCTATGTGGCCCGCGGTCTTGAACCGCTACTCGCAAATCAAGTCGCGCAACAGTTGATTGCCTATGATGAATTGGGCGCATACGCCCGCGATGAACTCGGTATTTCAGAGAAGTTTCGCGCACGCCCGCTGCAGGCTTCCCTTTCGGCTGCATGCAGTTTTGCAGTTGGGGCCCTCATGCCACTCATAGTCACTGCGATCGCACCACAGGCGCGATTAATTCCGATCGTCTCTCTATCATCTCTGGCAATTCTCGCCCTGATGGGGGGACTGGCCGCACGCGCTGGCGGCGCAAGGGTGATGCTGGGCGCAATGCGGGTGACCTTCTGGGGCGGTTTGGCGATGGTCATGACCGCCGGCATCGGGTGGTTGGTTGGCGCGATTGCACAATGAGCGCCGTTGACAGCTCCAATCTGACGCAGTTCAAGGACTTTGCGAACCAGACGCAACGCGCGATCGTGAGTTCTCCGCTCCGTTACCGCGAGGATACTGAAGAGCTTGCAGTTCTACACCTCAATCCGGCGGACTAGGGTACGGAGCAAGCACGAAGAAGCTTGCGGCATTCTTGTTGAGCGCGCCGGCTATTCGACCCGCAGCGCCTTCACCGGGTCGATTGACGCTGCCCTTCGCGCCGGAATCATTCCGGCCACGCAGGCCGCCGCAACCAGCACGCCTATTGCTCCTGCCATCACCACGGTATCCACGCGCGCAATGTCGAATAGTTGTGATTTCACAAAGCGCACGCATAGCATCGCGATGGGCACACCGATCGCCAATCCTATTGCGGTCTGCAGTAGTGCTCCCCGCATCACCATTCCGATCACACGCCCACGAGCTGCGCCCAGCGCCATGCGGATGCCGATTTCCGGTGTTCGCCGCGCCACCGCATACGACGTAACACCGTACAGTCCGATTGCCGCTAACAGCAGCGCCAGTAATCCGAAGAGAGAAGTTAGCCTCGCGATCAGGCGCTCTTCGATGAAGCGGTCGTCGATCTGCTGCTGGAAGGTCTGAAATTTCACAATCGTCAGATTCGGGTTTATGCTGGCCAAGGTGTCGCCAGCCAGCTTTTCGAGGCCGGAAATGGGACGGCTTGTCTCGACAACAATCGCTCCGGCGTACATCGAGAGGTCTTTATCAATCGTATCGTCGGGATCCATGACAGTCGGGCGTTGGGTCAGGGGAACGAAATACATGGCGTGGTTCTTCCAATAGACGCTGGTGTACGTCGTGTTCTCGACGACACCGACAATTTCATAGGCACCGTCCTTGCCCGGATCGGGGAAACCGAAACGATGTCCGACGGGGTTGCGCGTGCCGAAGAATTGCTTGGCGAACTCCTGATTGACGACGGCAACGGGCGGCGCGCCGAGTATGTCCTGTCGAGTGAATCCCCGGCCCATCACAACATGCGTGCCGACGGAGTCAAAGTATTCTGATGTTCCTTTCACCCAGGAAGAGCCCTTGTGCAGGTCCGCTTCGCCTTGGACCTTGACGCCTGTACCCCAGTTGTTTTCCTCCATGGGCGTATAGGTAGACAGTCCGACCTTGACCACGCCAGGCAGCGCGTGGAAGCGGTCTTCGATGGTGCGGTAGAGGGCTTCCACTTCAGTCGTCTTATAACCCGCCGCCTGCGGATTGATGTGAACGATGTATCGATTGGTGGCGTCGAGCTTCATGTCGGTACTGCGCGCCTTATTCAGGCTCTGCACGAATAGGCCGGCTACGACGAGCAGCACGAGTGAAAGCGCTGCCTGCAGGACGACCAGGCCGCGTTGAACGAAAGACGCTCCTTGCGCCGTGGTGCGGGCATTCGAACGCAGCGCTTCGATAGGCTGCACCCGCAGGGCCATGAGCGCGGGGGCAAGACCGAAAAGGATTCCGGTGACGAGCGATAAACCAAAGGCAAAGCCGATGACCAGCGGTGAAGGCATTGCGTTCACGGGCATATTGTGCTGATCAGGAAAGGCAAGCATGAGCAGGGCACGCGCGGCGGCGAAAGAAATGATGAGACCAAGCAGGCCGCCCATTCCGGCGAGCACAACGCTCTCGGTGAGCATCTGGCGGATGATGCGGGAACGATGCGCGCCAAGCGCGGTGCGGATAGAAAGCTCGGTGCGGCGGCTCATGCCGCGGACCAGAAGGAGGTTCGCAATGTTGGCGCAAGCGACAAGCAAAACGAGAGCAGCTATCCAGGTGAGCAGCTTGAGATGGTCCTTGTAGCCATCCTGCATATTCTGGATGCCGCCGCCACCGGGAGCGAGCACAACATGCGTCCGGGCCAGGTATGTTTTTGAACGCTCAGTCGAGAACATTTTGAAGCCTGAGAACTGTTGCTTAAGAAGGGTGCTGACCTTGGCCTGAAGCGTGGGCAGCGAGGTTCCCGGCTTGACGCGGCCAATAACGTACGCCCACTCTACTTCGGGGTCGTTGAAATAGGGCGCGCCGATCACGGGGTCCATCGCCTGCATGGGCAAATAGTACTTGGGCGGATTGGTGTCGAGCCGATCTCCGTAGAAGCCTTTGGGCGCGATGCCAATGATCGTGACGGGCTTAGTGTTGACATAGAAAGTGCTACCAATCACGGATCGATCACCGGCATAGTCCTGTTGCCAGGCGTCGAAGCTCATCACGCCAGTGATCGGCGCGCCCTTCTGGTCGTCCGCATCGACGAAAAGACGGCCCACAGCGGGCGAGAGGCCAAACACGCGGAAGTAATTGCCGGAAACAAACGTGCCCATCACGGACTTGGCTGTGGTCTGCGGACCCGCGCGACGGACGGTCAGCGGCCTCCATGCGTAACCCGACTCCATGGCTGCGAGTTCTTCGAACTCCGGCAGACTCTTCTTGAACATGAGGTAGGTCTCTGTCGAGAAGAGCGAGTAATCGCCGTTGTCATTCCAACCACCGTTGACGCAGCAATCGTCCTTGTCCCCGATGCGCACCAGCGACTTAGGATCGGACACCGGCAAGTTACGCAACAGCATGGCGTTCACGAGCGTAAAGATGGCCGCATTGGCTCCGATGCCCAGAGCGAGCGTCAGCAGCACCGTCGTTGTGAACCCCGGAGCTTTTGCCAGTTGCCGAAGCGCAAACCGCACATCTTGAGCCAGTGTCTTCACTCATTCCTCCAGGGGACAGAAAATCCGCGTTGAATTGTTGTACGTGCTTTGAGGGGCATGAGCGCCGCGGCGATGGAGCGGCGGCGCACTTCCAAGTATCAATGGATTCGAATATCGCCAGAGCCTGTTTGCACGCGGATTGTGGGTCCACCGCCATTCAATGTGCCATGGATGTGATGGTGATCGAACGAGCCCTGCACCATCATTTCGTGTTCGGTGCTTACCGAGCCTGAGCCCGTGGACGCCTCGAGCGTGAGGGGAGCATTGCCGGTCCAGAGTTCGATGTTGCCTGATCCGGTTTCGAGCGTCCAGGAAGCGGAGGGCGTACCGCTGGCCTTGATCTCGCCGGAGCCGGTCTGCCCATGAAAAGCGCCGTGGATGTTCTTGAGTTCGATATCACCAGAGCCGGTGTCTGCGATGACGTCGCCCTGGCCGGTTTGCTCCGCGAAAATATTGCCGGAGCCGGTCTTTACCACGAAGGGGCCCGCGAGGCTGGTGGCGTGAATATCGCCGGAGCCGGTTTGAAGCCTGGCGTTTTGTCCTACTCCGTCATCGACGATGTTGCCGGAGCCGGAATTAGCAGTCAGCACTGTGCCGGCGGGCGCTTCAATTTGGTAGTCGATGCTGATGCCGTGCCAGTGTTCCTGGTGTTGGCCGACGCGAATTGTATCTCCGCTTTGCTCTATGGGAGGATTGGCGGCGATCTCGCGCGCCCTTTCTTCGCTGCCCTCGTAGCTCACGTGGATATGGCCATGAATGTGGATCTGGTTGCCGGAGCTGCGCGTGATGTGGATGTCGCCGGAGCCGGTGGAGACAGCGAGTTGGGCGGCGCCACTTACAGAAAGCGTGCGATCGAACGACAGCGGTCCGCCTTCCTGCATGCTGCTTGCGGCCACTGCGACGACGGACGCGATGTGAATCATCGGTGCGGGTGAGACAGAAGCAATCATTTCAGAGACAGGTTCTGCGGTTAGGGTTTTCAGCTCAGGAAACGCTGCCACAACCGTCGTATTCATCGGAGGCAACTGCGGGTGCATCTGGTCGTCAAACTGGATTGCCTGGACGGGAGGTGCGGCTTGCAGGCTCTCGAGTTGCGGAGCGGCCAGGATTGCGGGTATGGCCTGGGATGTGGAGGTGGCGGACGGAGCCGGTGAAGCAGATCGCGTGTCGGTTGCGGCCTGTACGCGGACCAGCGTGGTGGAGGCAAGGAGCGCGATCGGCACCAGCGCGACGGCTACCAGGGCACGGCGACCGCCAGCAAAACACTGGCGGAAGGAATTGTCGTTAAGCAAGCGCTCGATGCGGCGGGACAAACTACCAGGACGTGCCATGGCGACTCCCATACGGACTTGGCGCGGCGCGGCCGCGAATTCAAGCAGGATTTGAGCATAGGCCGTGCGGCTCGCAGCTTCTTCGATTCCGGCGCGATCGCTGATGGCCTCGGCGAGGTCGGCGAGTTTATGCTTGAGCCACCAACCAAGCGGGCTGAACCAGACGAGCGCAGCGTAGAGGCTGGCGAGCACCTGGAGGTAGAAGTCGCCCTGGCGGATGTGGGAGCGCTCGTGGGCAAGGACGATGCGCAGCTTCTCGCTATCCCAGGTTATGTAATCCGCTGGTAGCAGAATGCCGGAACCGATGGTGAGCGGCGAAGCTATTTTGCTGGTGGCGCGAAGCTGAAGGGAGGCCGCATCGTACGGCAGTTGGTATGTCGGAATTGGTATAGCCGTGCGCCAGAGGCGAATCGTCGTGAAAAGACCCAGGACAAGGCGGACAAGAAAGAACGCGGCTATTCCGCAATAGAGTGTGAGAGCCACGATCTTGGCAGAGACGCCGATGTGATGGAGGAGTGCAGGAGATTGCGATTCCTGCATGGGACTATCGCTGTATCGGATCGACTGAGCAGACGATGATGCAGAGTTGCTAGGAATAAAGGCGGCGTCCTGCTGGGGCTTGGCGGCGTGATGTGTGCGCGTGGTGTGGGACGGCGTTTCTTGGGCGCGCGGCGTGGCAGCCTGTTCAGGCGCGGGAGACGCTTCGATCGTGGGAGGATCGCTGGGAGGGAGAGGAGCCGTGAGTGAAGGGAGTTTGCCGGTTGACTCTCCCTTAGCGAGAATGCGCGCCTGCAGTTCTTCGAGGAGCGTCATGGGATGAGCAGGGAGAACCACGTTGAGCGTCGCAGGAAAGACGCGCCACTGCGCAGTGATAGGCAACAGCAGCGGCATGGCGAGCGCGGAGACCAGCACGAGTCCCCAGGCGGTTTTCTGCGCCAGCACGTTGTTGACCCGGGACATGCGCAGGCCCATCGCGACCGCCAATCCAACGAGGAGTGAACGCAGGGCCGCTTCAATGAAGACGGGAATCATAGAGCCTCCTTTTTGTGGGATGGAGCGGCTTTCTGTGCAGCGGCGATGCAGTCGGCGAGGCGCTGGAGTTCGGCGCGATCGAGCACCTTGGAATCGACCATGCCAACGAGCAGCGTTTCGACCGAACCCTCGCAAAACCAGTCCACGATACGCTTGACTGCACGGCCGGCCACACGCTGGCGCGACTCGGCAGAACGATAGACAAAGGTGCGTTCGTCGACGCTGTGCTCGAGATATCCCTTTTCTTCCAGGCGGCGAAGGACGGTGCGAACGGTAGAGTCTTTGAGGGGGCGGTCAAGGTCTTCCCTCACCTGGTCCGCGGTGATGGAGCCATGGCGCCAGACTATGAGCAAAATGTTGCGTTCGAGTTCGCCCAGTTCGGCGGGATCGTGAATCGGACTAGTGTTACCCTTCATAGTGTTACTGAATGTAACATAAGGGGCTGGTGGGAGCGCAAGTAAATTTTTGTGGAGTTTTTGTGAAGTTTTTGTGGAGGAACTCTAGCTTCCACTCGCCTTACACTACTCCCCTCGCAGCGCCTTCATGGGATTGATTGATGCGGCGCGCAGTGCCGGTAGCGCAGAGGCAGTGAGGGCCAGCAACAGCACTCCGAAAGCTGCCAGAAAAAGCGCCAGCGGGTCGAGCGGACTTACCCCGAACAGCAGCGAACGCAGGAGGCCCGAAGCCGCCGCCGTGCCGGCCAGTCCGATGATGCATCCAATCGCCGCAAGCTTCGCTCCTGACTGCATCACCAGGCGGACGATCGCACCTCGCTGCGAGCCCAGCGCCATCCGGATTGCCATCTCCTGCACGCGCGACGCGACCGAAAACGCAATTACGCTGTAAATCCCGAGCACTGCCAGCAGCACCGCAGCAAGGGCGAAACTGCCAATGAGCACGGTGTTGAATCGCCGCGGCGCCTCACTTTCTGAAACAGCTCGCTCCATCGTCTGCACCTGCGTCAGCGGCAGCAGCGGATCGATCTGTCGCACCGTAGCCCGCAGCGCGTTCTCCATTTGCTCCGGAGGCAGGGTCGACCGCAGCACAATGTATCCGCCGTTGCCGTTCAGGTCGGTCGGCGATGCCAACGGGCCCGCAGCATCCTCAACCTGGTCTACCGGCATGTAATACTGCTCCTTCGACGGCTCATCGGGCGAAGTCAACTTCACGTCGGCGACTTCTCCCACAACGGTTATCCATGGCGTCTGCATCTCAGGAGTCCCGATCCGCAGGCGCCTACCGAGCGGGTCCTGTCCCGGCCAGAAATGTTGCGCAAGCTTGTGATTCACAATCAACACCAACTGTGATCCATGCCGGTCTGCATCGGTGAAGAATCGCCCCCGCAGGAGAGGAACTCCCATGGCCGGGAAGAAGTTTCCAATCACTTGCGACACTGTCGCCAGGTTCATGTCTGCGCCCTTGGGCGGCGTATAACCATCGACCACAAATGTCTGGTTGTTGTTGTTGCCGCCCGCCGGCAGCACACTGGTGAGCCCCGTTGCTGTGACTCCGGGCAACTGATTTAACCGCTGCATCAGTTCGCGATTGAATGTATCGATCTGCGACTGCTTCTCATATTGCTTCTGCGGTAGGTTGTACGTTGCCGTCGTCACGTGCTCTGGTCGGAACCCCAGATCGACAGCCCGCATCTTCTCAAAGCTGCGCAGCAACAGGCAGGATGCTGTCAAAAGCACTAATGCAATCGCAACTTCCGTTACCACTAATGTCGACCGCAGGCGCGCATGCCCGCCTCCCTCGCTGCCAGTCCTTCCGCCTTCTTTCAGATTTGCATTCACATTTGTCCGCAGCGCCGCAAACGCCGGAATGAGCCCGCACACCAGGCCCGTTACGACGCCCAACGCCAGCGCAAAGCCCACCACGCTCCAGTTCAGTCCAATCTCGGCGATGCGCGGCAAGCTCTCCGGCAGCATGCTCTTGCCCAGACGCAGAGCCACTGCCGCCATCGTCAGACCTAGCACTCCGCCACTCGCGCTCAGAATCAGACTCTCCAAAATCGCCTGTCGCAGCAGCGCCGCGGCGGTTGCGCCCAGTGCCAGCCGAACCGCTACCTCTCTTTGCCGCCGTATCGCCCTCACCAGCATCAATCCCGCCAAGTTCACGCATGCAATCAGCAGCACCACGGCTACCGCCATAAAGAGCGTGCGCAACAGCGGCCGCGTCTGCTCCGTTGTGTCCAGCTGCAGCGGCCGCACCATGGCGCTGATGCGCAGATTGCCCATCATCGCTGGATAGCCGCGCATAATTTCCTGCGCCACCGTTTCCGCGTCGCTCTCGGCCTGCTTCGCGCTTACCCCCGGCTTCAGGCGCGCCACCATCTGGTAGCTCCAATTCGCCGCCGCGCCCGGCGTCAACTCGCCCGGCCCGAAGCTCATCGGCACCCAAAGCTCCGAGCGGTTCAACTGACCCGTCACCAGGGGAAATTCGAAATTACGCGGCATCACGCCGATAACGATATATGGCTTGCGATCAAGCAGAATCTTCTGCCCCAGAATTTGAGGGTCGTGATGAAAACGGCTCACCCACGTTGCATGACTCAGCACGACGACCTGTTCGCTGTGTTCGTCTTCGTTGACCGTAAAGACCCGTCCAAGCTCAGGCGCCACACCAAGCGCCGGAAAAACTCCCGCCGTCAGCCGTGCCGCGTTCACCTGTGCCGGCTCGCCGTTTCCCGATAGCTCAAAGCCTGAATTCTGATAGCCGCCAAGCGCCGAGAATCCATGTGTATCGCGCGAATAGGCCTTGATGTCGGGGACTGTAACACCTACTTCGTTCGTGCCGCCCACGCCGACACTGATCCCTGCCAGTCGGTCCGACAGCACCATCACCCCTTCAGAATCCGGAAACGGCAAAGGCCGCAACAGCACTGCCTCCACGATGGAAAAGATTGCCGTCGTGGCACCAATGCCAAACGCCAGCATCAGTACCGCCGTTACTGTGAATCCCGGCGCCTTTGCCAATTGCCGGATTGCAAACCGTAAATCAAACAGTATCTTCTGCATTGGGGAAGCCCTCACACACGTGGCGCTAGAGACATTGAGAGCAAGTACTGTTCCAAATGCTCGTTCACCCTACTACGTGTGGAATCAGCAAATTGTTCCTTGAAAACGCATGGGTGCGAAAAGTGCTAGCGTCCGAATACGCAATTTCTTGTCCGGAATTGAACACATCAGACGATCATTTTACGATTGATAGATGCCGAGTTTCGTCCTGCAGGTCGGGTGCAGCGAATGCCCGGCTTCCATCGGTCCGGGTCAGGTACTCAGAAGCGATTAGGACCACGTTTATAAACTGAGAGAATCGCGATGGACGGACTTTACGAACAGGAAATGGAAGCCAACAGAACCCTCTTGAAACGAAGGTCAATCCCTCGAAATTGAGAATCCGCAGAGACATCGAGCGTGCAAAATATTTGCGCGCCTTAGAGCGGATTTACAATCTCGCCCGTCTATCACCTCAAAGCTGACTGTTTTTGTACCCTGATTGGTTTTTCAGATTAACTTGCTGCACTTTCTGTGCGCGGGTTATAGTGGGTCGATCTCGAAATCCTAAGAATTTCACTTGTATTCACGTCTCTCTGAACTGGGGCCAAGTGAGCAGCGGAATTGTACCTTCTCAGAGCCCGACCGAAACATCAGCAGCCACAGCCCCCGGCTGGCTGCAATGGAGGTGGTCGCGTTGGACAGCTGCGCCAGCATTGCTGCTGATCGCGGTCGCGGCATTTGTGGTCATTGAATGGCGGTTACACGCGCCTCTATCAAGGTCACTTCAGTCTGTGGCGGCTCCGTCCACGAGTTCCTTCATGCTTCGCATGAACGGAAAGACGGAAGCGGTGCGCTCGCGGGCCGTACTCGCTCCGATTGTGGCCGGTCAACAAGTAGGTACGCTGACTATCGTCAGGTTGATTCCGAGTGGAACTCGTGTGAAACAGGGAGACATACTGGTTGAATTTGACCGCCAGTCACAGTTACGCGACTCGATCGACAAGCAGGCCCAGAGCGACGACGAGAACAGCAAAGTGCTTGAGGCGCAGGCGGCTGAGTCGGCGGCGCGTGCCAAGGATGAAACCGAGATACAGACGGCACAAAGCGCGTTCAGCAAAGCCGAGCTCGAGATGAAGAAGGTTGAGTTGATGTCGCGCATTGACGCGGAAAAGGCTCGCGAAGATCTCGATGAAGCCCGCGCCACGCTGACACAACTGAAAGCGACCTTTGACCTGAAGCGCAACGCGGCGCAGGCATCGATACGCATCCTCGAGATTCAACGCGACCGCACGCGGGAGACTATGCTTCATGCGCAGAAGAATGCCGGACAGATGCAGATTCGATCTCCGATCGATGGCATTGTGGTCTTCAACACGATATGGAAACAAGGCAGCCTGGGCGAAGTGCAGGAGGGGGACCAGGTAAGGCCCGGCGTGCCATTCATGCAGGTTGTCGACCCTTCGTTAATGCAGGTGAGCGTCCTGGTCAATCAGGAAGACCTGACCGCGCTGAAGGTTGGACAGCGAGCGCGTGTGCATCTCGATGCTTACCCCGATCTGGAGTTTGCTGGGAAGCTCGATTCGATCGATCCGATGGGAAAGAAGGGGGACTTTTCGGCCAAGCTGCGTACTTTTGCGGCCACGTTTTCGATTGAAGGAAACGAGGCGCGGTTGATGCCCGATCTATCGGCGGCCGTTGACGTGGAGGCCGTAAACCTCGACACGGGCAAGGGGCGAACCCGATGATGCCACGCTTGCGCAGGTTGATAAAAACGCGCCGGGCGGTTGCCGTACTGGCCATTCTGACTGTTTGCTGCATAGGCGTGTTCGGCTGGGTACACAGCGGAAAGAAGGGACCGACAGTCTCTTCGTTTCAGGTACAACGAGCCGAATTTGTAGATTCTCTTCAATTCCGGGGCGACGTAAAGGCGCTGAAATCGATTACCATTTCCGCTCCTCCCGACGTCGGCACATTGCAGATCGTCAAGGTAGCGGCGAATGGAAGCGCTGTGAAGCGTGGGGACGTGGTGGTGGAATTCGATCCATCGAAGACCAAGAC
>Ga0255352_1000348_pt1 | contig 26124 bp, 23 predicted proteins | sample HBST0metaG_FD_189939 | JGI IMG/M metagenome (GOLD analysis project Ga0255352, IMG submission 189939) | Peat soil microbial communities from Stordalen Mire, Sweden - H.B.S.T0 | ecosystem: Environmental > Terrestrial > Soil > Wetlands > Peat | place: Sweden: Norrbotten County, Stordalen Mire...
TGACCAGAACAGCGGTCAGATCTCTGCGCAGCATTCAAAAACAGCCCCAACGGATAGAAAATTACTTCAGAAAGGAAGACGTCTGTTATGCCGCCGCGTAGCAATAATTAAGGGCCGGAGCAATAGTAAACACAGGCGCAGACAGGGTACCAGGGTATACAGAAGAGGCAGTTAGCTGGCTTCAGACGAACCTAGCCTCCATGAGCGAGGTCTTCCCTGACGCCCAGCTAAAACTGATTCAGATCTGCTACCAGCACTACGATTTGCATAGCTCGTTTCCTAGCATGGATGTGCTTAAGCGCACCCTCAGCAAGGAAGCCAGGGTCGAGAGCAAAATGGAACTGCTAGATGAGTATGCGAAGTACTCTCAATACCTCAAAGAGGTCCCAATCTCCGATTTAGATTTTTACCTGGATCTAATCAAGGAGGATACCGAAAAAGCGCGGCTTGATCGCTACCTGACTTGCGCCCGAGAGATTTGTATAAATCAAGTTGAAACCGAGGGAAGGGATAAGGTCCTTCTCAAAGGCCCGCGTGACGCCATTGCATACCTCTCAGCCCGCTTTTCGAGTGGATTCTCCGAGGGGGACCCCACGCGGTGGTGTGGTAGTTCCACTGACCTTTCAGATTCTTTGTCGCGTGACGTTTCGGTCCATGTGGGAGTCCCCAACAGCGTAAAAACAGGTATACCGGCCTTAGACGCTATCGGGGGATTACGAAACGGCTCATTCGTAACCGTGCTTTCTTACACTGGAGGCCGTAAGACTACCCTGTGTCGCAATATAGCGTTCAACGTAGCCAAGGATAAACGGGTTTTGTGCATTCCCCTCGAATCTGATCCTCGTGAAGAAATGCTTGTCTATTACTCATGGATCTCCAGCGACCTTGGACATCCTGTCTCACTTGCCGACCTTCAAGGTAATACGATCACCCAAGCACAGGCCGATTACCTACGCGACACAGTACATCCTGAGTTTATCCGCCGATTTGCTGATCGTTTAATGATCCAGAGCCCAGGAGTCTATCGTGACTGGGCAACCATCAAAGGGATGGTTCAGAGGTCTAAAGCTGATCTAGTGATAATCGACTATCTTGCCCTAGCCAGGGATCCAAAAGAGAAGGATGATATCCAGGCTGTAACCAAGATCATCATGGGCTGTAAACACCTAGCCCTCTCGCTGAATATACCCATACTTAGCCCGGCCCAGGCCAACAGGGCGGGGTTCAAGGCGGCTGGGGAGAACGATGGCGTGTACAGCCCCGAGGCAATATATCAGTATAGCGAACTCGAAAAAAGTAGTGACCTCGTACTTAGCACATATACTGACGATGCCTTTAACGCTTCAGGGGAGATAGTATTTTCATCTGCAAAGAATCGTAGGGGGATGAACATTCCTCGTACCGTAATCCGTCTGGATAAGGGGAACGGCCGATTTACCGGGGTTTCAGAATCCCCGTTCTTTGCCATGGCTCATTCCCAACCAGATGCTTATGATGCCGATTTTGCATCCAAGCTCCCCTGCGATGAAGAACCAAAATTTACTGAGTACACGTTTTAGTTAGAGAGATACATTATGAGAGACGAGAGTAACCTAGACTATTTTCCCGCAGATTTTATTTATCGCGCGATGCATTTACGATCAGCCCTGAAAGAGCAAGGGGTTATAAACGCGTTTCCTGTCCTGCTAGCCCTAGCTTCACACATGCACACCGAGGAAGGTACAGGGGTAGCGTTCCCAGGGATGCCGCTCCTTGCCTCAGAGTCCGGCCTGTCCAAGTCCACTATCGTTCGAGGTGTTGAGCTCCTAGAGTCTCACGGGTTCATTAAGGTAGAGCGCGTATCCAAAAATTCGGTGAATCGTTACCACACCACCGAGCTATGGCAGTTCGCTACCCCGTTTGATGGTAAGCCCCAGGCTGAGCCAGTCTCCACGCCAGAGCCGACGCCAGAGCCAACGCCAAAGGCAGAACCTACAGTCCCGGAAGAGTTTGCTAAGCCATCCCCTGCCTTTGCATCCCCAAGCTACGAGGTCCTTTCAAAAGGGACAGGGATTCCTGTAGACGAGCTTAAAAGCACGAGCAAGGGAACTTCAGAGGATGAATTCTGTAAACGGTCTATGACCCTGTGTTCTCTCGGAATTGGCATATCAGGAAAAATTCCTAAGTGGGCCGACGGCTTTAATGGCAGTGTCTACTGGCGATGTGTAAATGATATGCATATTCTTACAGCCAGCCACCCTGTATGGGGCCTCCCAGATGCCGAGGCTAAAATTCGGCCCATGATAGTACATCTACTCGCCAGAGATGGGGAGAAGTACCGAGAATCCTTGCACAGGCTAGATGCAAAGACGTTACAGCACGTCGCAGAATCAAAGAGCATGGCTGCATATTTGTCCAAGGTTCTGGCCCTGTAGGCTCCACACATTTTGGGTACAGCTTGACATTTACTATTTTTTGTTGTTATTCCTGGAAATAGGGGGTAAGAAGATATTCAGCCCCCCTTATAGAGAGAAAAAGAGGAATTACATGAGCAATATCAGCAACGATACACGCCTACTTTATAGCCGCAAGGAAGCGGCCTACCAGCTTTCTGTCTCAGTCCGCACGATTGACGCCCTACTAGCCACCCGGGAATTTGATACACGCCGTATTGGCAGGAAAGTTCTCATCACACGCGCCAGTCTTGTTAGATTCGCATCCGGGAATCACTACGAAAGTCCTCAGCTCGCCGTTGCCACGGCTTGATTTTTGCCAATGGCTGTTTCAAGGGACTAGCAAATGCTATAATCCCTTAAAACAGCCACTAGGAGGGCAGCATGGCGCGTGGGGTATACGAGAACCCAGAGGGTAGCGGTGTTTGGTGGATTCATTACTATGCAGAAGGGAAGCGCCACAGGGAGAAGGTAGGCAGAAAAGCGGATGCTCAGAAGCTCTACACTCAGCGGAAGGCCGATTCTCAGCGCGGAATCAAGCTTCCTGAGATTGGCCGAAAGCTCAAGAAGGTATTTATTCTCGACATATCTGCGGACGCCATGGCATATGCCAAAGACCACCTTAAAAGCTGGAAGTCCTACGAATGGAAGGCGAGGAAGGTTGTCGAGGACTGGGGGACCATCCCCGTGGACGAGGTGAAGCCTCTAGCCATAGACGCATGGATCGCCAAGCACACCAGCACCCCCGCCTCTGGGAACCGCTATAAGGCGTACTGGTCCCTCATGTACAGGCTTGCCTTGCAGAATGGCAAGGCATCTATGAACCCGGCCTCAATGGTGCGTCACCGCAAAGAGGCTAATCAGCGCATCCGCTACCTCTCCCGTGACGAGTACGCCACCCTGCTTTCGGTGATCCGTGAGACATACCCACAGTTTGCCAACTCGTTCACCGTCTCTGTGTACACCGGGATGCGTTGGGGCGAACAGTTCAGCCTTACATGGTCCCAGGTGGATCTTGAACAGCAAAACATCTTTCTAGACAAGACAAAGAACGGGGACGCACGTGATGTCCCTTTGAACAGTGTCGCCTTTACAGCGGTGCAGGAGCAGTATGGAGAGGTTCCCCATGCCCCCACTGACTTGGTGTTCCCAGGGCATGGCTACTACTGCCGTTTCTGGTTCCTCCCTTGTATGGATGCTGCAAAGATTGAGGGCTACACGTGGCACTCAAACCGGCACACATTCTGTTCATGGCTCGCTATGGCGGGCGTAAGCATAAAAGAGATTCAAGTCCTAGCCGGACATAAAACGATCCAGATGAGCGCCCGGTATAGCCACTTGTCCCCCCAGGTCGCGAAAACAGCCACCGAACGCATCGTGTAGCCCTACAGCCATCAAACAGCCACCGGAGCCACAGCAAGCGGAAAACAGCCATGCGATTAACTGTGAGAACCAACAGCCATCAGAACAGCCACCAGCTAAAAAAGCCACCCCGATAAAATCTCGGAAGTGTCTTTTAAGTTGCTTAAAATGTTTGGTTTAAGTGGTTGGCCCGGAGGGATTTGAACCCCCAACCAAGGGATTATGAGTCGGTCGCCAACACACTAAGTTGTTGATATTAAACAATATGTAAGTATAGTTTACCGGAGTCCTAAATAGTTGAGCGAGCGGTGTTTAACCGAGTTTGCCGGAGTCGGCAAAAGCTGACGGGTGTACCGCTACTGTACCCAATGTCCAGTTCAGAATTGCTTTGCAGCATTCTGCAAATTGACATTTTCAACGTGATGTCGGCATCTGGTTTATTATTCTGCTGACCAGTTTTTCATGCATACGTGAGGTGTCTATGTCTCTTTCTTACGACGTTCTTCGTTCAGCACTGCTTAACAGGCAATCATGTTTTGCAGTTTATGACGGATATGACCGCCATTTTTGCCCGCACATCATCGGGCTGAAAGATGGCGTAGAACAAGTTCTGTGCTGGCAATTTGCAGGTGAAAGCTCGAAGCCGCTGCCGCCAGGAGGCCAATGGAAATGTCTGACAATCTCTAAAATGTCTGGCCTTGTCATTACTCAAGAGCCGTGGCACGATGGAGAACCAGGAAAAACGGGGCGGCCATCGTTTTGTGTTGACGTGATCGATCAGTCCGTTCCGCTATAGATCCCGTTGCTTGAAACTTCGGATTCTGCCGGGGCGGGTTCTCTTTGCCAATCCATGTCAACTCTGACTTTTTCTTTGGCTTCATCGCTAAGGCTTACCTGCCGATCCTTGATTCTTCTTGCGGGCTTTGATTGATTCTACGAGCTTCCGCGCATCCGCAATATCTTGTTGAAGATCAGGAGGTTCGGGGATTGACGCTTTCGACGGTGCATGAGCCTCCGTCAGGCTATGGCACTTGTCGAGCAGACGCTTTACCTCTTTGCATTCCTGAGGATCAACGCCTACAAGACTATTGACTCGCCCCGAATTGATCTGAGATTGAAAGCGACAGACAATGCCGCTAAGAAGTTCCACTTCTATGATTCGTTCCATTGTCGAACGCAAACGGGAGTAAGCATGTCGCATATCTGCGATGTCTTGCGCACTTGGTAGAGAATTCCATTTTGCAGCGATGGCCTTCTGCTCTTTTTCGAGCGCATCTAAAAGCTCGGGCGGCTTCTTGCTGTCCCACGGTAGGCCTTCAACGTACTTGCCAGGCGCATTGTTGTCCCAGTCGAGCGTAAGGATGAACGGCGTTACCTGCGCGTTCTCAGCGAAGGAAATAAGATCGTTCAAGAATATTTCCTCGTGCGTAAAGACAATAACTTGACGTGCTTTGGATTCCGTTGCAAGGCGCTCAGCGATCCTTTCGCGATACGAGTGATCCAACGAAGAAACAGGGTCATCGAAGACAAGCGCCGATTGATGTGATGCTTGGGAGAGTTCAGAGAGAAAAGCAGCGAGCGCAACGCAGCGCCGTTCTCCTTCGCTGGCAATATCTGCAACTTTGCAATTCCCTGCCTTGACGAGGCGAAGGCCGAACTTTGAAATGCCCTTCTTGCCGTGTGTTTGCTCCATCACCACTTCAAGAGTGCGGAGTTTCAGTCCTGACATTTCGTCTTTGAATCGCTGCTGAAATGCCTGCGTGACAAAAAGCTCCGTCAGTTCCGTACTCTTTGCTGTGATTGCGCTGGTCTTAAGGTCTTTCTCGCAGTCCTTGAGTTCCGCGATAATCTTGTAATGGTCGATCTGCTCAAGGACATCGGCTTTGACACCTGCGAGCCACTCCCGCGCTTCCAATTCCTTGAATTCTGCTTGGAGCTTCTTGCGCGTTTCCGGGTCATGTGCCGATTCCTCGGTCTGAGCACGAGCTTCAAAGGTGCTTATGACGGCACGAATTGACGCTTCCGGTGACGCTGGAATGGCTCCCGGAGCTACCCAACTCCTATTGGTAAGACTTTGCTTCACTTGCTGTAGGCGCGCATCCGCGTTGTCCGTGAATGTCGTAAGGAGTTGGCGCTCGCCTGCGGCCATTGTTGCAAGGTCCGCATCAATCTTATCTAATTCTGGCTTTATGGCAGAGAACAAGTTGAATCTGGCAATCGTCTTCAAAAGCAATTGTTCCGCTGCCGCGGCTTGTTGTTGACTCTGATCCGCGCAAAAATCTTTGAAGCGGGAAAACCTAGCACCTGTCGCGCCGTCTATCACCTGTTGACAGAGAACGCATCGCGCGTTATCTGAAATAAATGGGAACTCGCTATCTGGGTATGCTTCCGAATCTGAATACCGCTTTGCAGCATCCCACAAAACACGCCAAATGTCCGATCCGGTGCCAGTCAAATATGTGGAGCCGAATTGGCCTGTGGCGAATGCCTTAGCAGTGGCAGCAGTATTCTTCGTGGTTTCGAGTTGTACTCTCACCTGTTCAATCTTTTCGTCTGCAAGATCGATAGCCGCGTTACCAATCTTCTTGGCAAATGCCTCAAGGCGAGAGGCAGCCGCTCTCGTTTCCTTTGCCTTTTGCAGCGGATCGGCTTTCAACGCAGCACGGAGGTCTATAAAACGTTGCACCTCTGGTTGTGTGAACGCGGCAAGGGCGTTAATGTCAGATTCTTTTGTTGCTTTGGATAGACTCTGCACAGCCTGCCCAACTTTGGTGGCAGGGTCATATTTCCAATTGGCAATTGCGCCTCGTATCTTCGCTTCCCATTGACCGATCTCGGTGTTCAATCTGCCTGCAAGGTTATCGCATAGCGTTGAAAGTGTTGGCAATACATCGAGGCCATAAGGGGTGAAAGCTGCTTCACTATCGTTGCTAACATAGTGATCCGCAGATGAAGCGTCAAAGACAAACACGTTTGCTAGGCGAGGGTCCGTTGACACGCCACTCTTCCATGAAGACGCCACTTGATTAGAGCCTACCTTGAAGGTAATCGTAGCTGTCGCAGGTACGATTGTTGTTGCCGGCGCGAAAGCATTGGGCAAAATATCAGCGGCCGATCCTCTCGCACGGCACGCCTTCTTGATGACTCTGGCATAGCTAGATTTGCCAGCACCGTTCATCCCAAAGATAATTGTCAGACCGTCGCCTGTTCCGAGCGGAAGATCTGAGCCTTGAGGTAATCGGCTGACACCTTTGAGCGCACTTAGCGACACAAGAGAAACAGAGTCAGCCGCTCCTGGAGCAGACGGTAGATGTGCGGAGGAAAGCGGGATGGCGCTAAGTGGCGCGGGCTTGATTGATGCGTGCTGAATGCTGGAACGGCTGATCCTCTCCAATTCCAAGATGTCCGCCGCATCAGGCTGACCCTTTTCAATAATTCGGCGCAAGGCGTCACGCTGCCACTCCGGGCGGGAGGTGGACCAACTCAGAATTTCGTGCAACGGCGATTTCTTACTGGTGGAAGGGTTGAGAGCAATCATAGTTCCTCCACAACCGGCCCGCTTGTTCCAAGAGCAGGCAATTCCAATCCCTCGATCTCCTGTATGGATTTTCCTGCGATTCCTTGCAGGTCTCCGTACATTCCGACGGTGGCGCTCATTACGCGCTCAATCTGTTCATCCCGCTTTGCCCATTGCTTCATGATTGCCTTGCGTTCCTTGTCCAAGTCTTCCTGCATGGACGAGAACGCCTCGACGATTGCCTCAACGCGCTGTTTGAAGCGCGGTCCGGTCAGATATTGATAGACCATCTCGGCTTTTGTCTGCTGCCCTTCGGATATGATCCGTGCATTGCTCACCTGGAGAAGCGTATGGCGCAAGATGGTCGCAACCGGCAAAATGGCGCGGGGATGCGTGACCCATACTCCATCTACCACATCAAAGGTTTCAATTCCCTCTGGCAGGGCTTGGGAAACCAGTACGGAAATTTCCGCTTTTGCTGTTCTTTGATCTTCGCGCAGCTTGACGAGCCAGCCGTTGCTCCAGTTCTTCGTCCGCTTGTACTCCCATAGAATCGTGCCGCTCACCACGCCACTCTGACTGACGACACGCTGAAGTGAATCGCCGCCGAATTCGCCTTTGGGAACCGGCTCAATCGTATCGAATGGAAACTTTGCCCGGAGAAGGTTTTCCAATTCGAGTTCCAAAACCTCCCCCTGCAGCTGCTGTGAACCTTGTTCGGCTTTTCTTTGCAGTTCTTCGATGGTCCGTTGCATGGATGCGATCTTCTGATCTCTTTCAGCTACCTTGAGCCGTTCCGCATCCTCTGCTTCCCGCTTTGCCTGAGTACGAACATCAGTGAGGCCATCTTGAACTCGCTTTTCAACGGTCAGTTCCAATTCACGTTTCGCGTCGTCAAGCTCGCGCTGCTTCTTGATTAGCTCAGCCTGGGCGTTCTGCGCCTCCGCCAGCTTTTCTTCGCGGGAATTGAGAACCTCTTGAAGATCGGCCAATTCACGGGTTTTCGACTCAAGCTCCGCCGCGCTCGCTTGTTTGGCTTTCCTCGACTCCTCTTCGATCACGTGCTGGCGCTCAGCCTTCAGTTGCTCCGCAACCTGGTCGGCAACTTGCTGCTCAAGAGAGTGCTTTGCCTCCGAGACCTGCTTCTCTTTGTCGCGGAGCACATGCTCACGTTGGGCGATCTCCTCATCCTTCTGGGACAGCTTCTCTTCAAACTGCTGACGAGTCGCCTCGATCAACGGCGCGGCAAGAGATTCGGTCAGGCGAATCTCTGTTTTGCATTTCGGGCAAGTAATTGTCGGTTCGATCATCGCTTCCCTCAATCAACTCAGTACTGTTAGGGCCTATTCTTCTTTGCGGGAGTTCGCTTCTGTCCAAGCATTTTCTTGGAGGCGCGCTCGAAGTCGCTCTCGAAGCTGCGATCCTGCTCAATCCTGAAAGACTCGTACTGCTGCTCCGCAAGTTCCTTGGCAACCTCGTGGGAAACCTTGCCCGCATTCTTGAGCACATCGTATTCATTGAAATTAAGGAACGCGTCGAGCTTTTCAACCCAGTCGGCCATGCTCATCGGAATCTGGCGAGCGGCCTGGTTTTCGGCGTAGTCCAGATACATGGAGACGATGCGCTCCAGCGCCTTGATCTCGTCCTCTTCCAGATAGTTCTTGGCAACGGAAACGTCGGTCTTCTGAATCCGGCCCTGGGGAGCATTCTTCCAGGTTTTCAGGCCCATGTTGGGCTGGTCGGCCTGGGCGCGCTCTGCAATCAATTCGGCGGCGGTTTTGCCGGTGATGGCCCAATGCAACTTGTTCTGCACGGTCTTGAAAAACGTCTGCGTGATCTCGGCGTTCCGGTTGTAGTCGATGCTGCACTGCTCGTAAATGTCCGTGATCTTGAGGTAGAAACGCCGCTCGCTGGCCCGAATCGACCGAATCCGCTCCAGCAGTTCATCGAAGTAGTCTTTGCCAAAGCGCTTGCCCTGTTTCAGGCGCTCGTCGTCCATGACAAAGCCTTTGATAAGGTACTCGCGCAAAACCTGGGTCGCCCAGATGCGGAATTGCGTGGCCTCCCGGCTGTTGACCCGGTAGCCGACAGCGATAATCGCGTCCAGATTGTAGAAATCCACCTCACGGGCGACAGTCCGCGTCCCCTCAATCTGAACTATCCGATTTTTCCGGATAGTTGCCGTTTCCTCCAATTCGCTGGTGGCAAAGATGTTTTTGAGGTGCTCGTTGACTGTTCGCAGGTTTACGCCAAACAGTTCCGCCATCTTCTTCTGGCTCAGCCAAAAGGTCTCGCCCTCATAGAGCACCTCGACGCGCACGGCTCCGTAGGGCGTGGAATAGAAAATGATCTCGTGGTTTGGAAGAGCCATCTTGTCGATCAGCATAAGGTGCCCAGTATCCAGTGGTATCAGCGTAAACGCTGACTACAAAATTTTCCGGTGCAGCAATTATAGTGACTGGACTGTCCAAACTCGCCCCGAAACATTCACAGTTAACCGAAGTTTACCGCTGTCGATGATTCCCGACCGGGAATTTTATCTTGACTCTTGTGCTATAAATATAGCACTATTCCCGTACGGGAATTATCAGGTAAAACCATTGGCGTATACAGCACAAGAGATCGGCAAGCTGGTCCGGGAGAGCCGGAAGCGATTAGGGGTCACGCAGAAGGATTTGGCGTTGACCTCTGGGACCGGCTTGCGCTTCATTATCGAACTGGAAAAGGGCAAGGAAACCTGTCAGATCGGCAAGGTGCTGACTGTCCTGCAAACGCTGGGAATCAAGATCGCACTGACGCCGCCTGCGGTCTCCGGGAGCGAGGAATAGCGCATGGCCAGATCCCTGGATGTCTACCTGCACCGCGAACTGGTCGGCCACCTCATTCAGGATGACGGCGGCCAGATGGTCTTTGACTACGCGGAAAGCTGGCTGCAACGGCCCGACGCCAAGTCGCTGTCCCACTCGCTGCCGCTGCGGCGGGAACGCTTCAAACGCAATGAGTGCCGGGGATACTTCGCCGGGGTTCTGCCCGAGGAGAGCAAGCGAGAAATCATCGCCCGCAACCTGGGCATCAGCGAGCGCAATGATTACGCCATGCTGGAGCGGATCGGCGGAGAGTGCGCAGGCGCTGTCACGTTCGTTCCTGCTGGCGAAGCCTTGCCCACCCTCGATGACAATTACCGCGCGCTTTCCGCGCTGGAACTGGCCGGGATTCTCCGGGAACTGCCACGCCGTCCGTTGCTGGCCGGCGAGACCGGAATTCGTCTCTCGCTGGCTGGCGCACAAGACAAGATCGCTGTGCGTGTGGAGGGCGATGCCATCTCACTCCCCCTGGGCGGCGCGCCGAGTACGCACATTCTGAAGCCCGCCGTGGAGCGGTTTGCAGGAGTCGTTTTCAACGAAGCCTACTGCATGAAGCTCGCTGCGGCTGTCGGCTTGCCTGTTGCCAAAACTGAAATTCGGCGTGTGGAAGATGTTGAATACCTGATAGTCGAGCGCTACGACCGGACGCACCGTCAAGGGCCAGAGGGCGCGACGCTGGAGCGTCTGCACCAAGAGGACTTCTGCCAAGCGCTGGGCATCGTCTCCGAAAATAAGTATCAAAAGGAAGGTGGGCCGTCGCTCAAGCAGTGCTTTGCTCTGCTGCGCGCGGTATCCAGCGCGCCGGTCCTCGACCTGGCTAGGCTGTTGGACGCAGTGATCTTCAACTTCCTGGTCGGCAACAACGACGCGCACGGCAAGAATTTCTCTCTGCTCTATCGCGGCGCGGGTACGTCAAGCCTGGAGACGCGGCTTGCGCCTCTCTACGATCTGGTAAGCACCCGCTATTACCCTGAGCTGACCCGCGAACTGGCGATGAAGATCGGCGGCGAGTATTCATCCGACAACGTATCGAAAGCCAATTTCGAGCAACTGGCCGAAGATGCCGGACTTGCCAAGCCGCTTGTGCGCCGCCGTGTGCCGGAACTAGCCGAAGCCGTCATCCAGAATTTGGAAGAGACTGGGATCGAAAATCCTGCCGTTGTGGCACTGACCGAGCAAATACGCAAACGCTGCGATGTCACTTGCAATCGTTTTCGGAGCGGATGAGCGGAACTTTGTCGTCCCATGAACTATACGATTTTTCGTATTGTTGCCACTCGTTCAATTCACTTCCGCGTGATTGGGCTTCTGTGGTTTGCCCATCCCGCAAACCGAGATTCATCGATACGCCCTCAATTCAGGAAACCAAAAGTGTCAACAGCCTGCGGCGCGATTCATGACAGGGGCTATGCAGAGTCTGTTAAATTCAGAATTCAAAGAGGTTTATCCTCAGAAAGTTCCAGGCTATTCAATCAATGAAGCTGACGATAGAGACGGCGATTTCCGAGTTCGGCGTAACTGCCAAAGCAAAGCTGGCCAATCCAGCGGCTACTGGTCAGCCAGAGGATCAGATTCGCGCCCCTTTCGAGCAATTGCTTCTCGACATGGCCACGCTCTCTGGCTTTTCTGTAGACAGTGTCGTGGCAGTCGGAGAATCCTCGGTCAGCGACCTCAAAACTCGCCCCGATTACGCCGTCACTGTTCAGAAAGCTCTCGTTGGATTTGTCGAACTCAAGGCTCCCGGCAAAGGCTGCGACCCCAAAAAGTTCAAGGACCCTCACGACAAAGGTCAGTGGGAAAGACTGTGCTCGCTACCCAACCTCCTTTACACAGATGGCAATGGATTCAGCCTCTGGCAAGATGGAAAACTCGTTGGCGACGTGCTTCATCTGGATGGTGACATTGAATCCTCCGGGGCCAAACTTGCTCCGCCGCCCGGCCTGCAAACACTCTTTGAAAACTTTCTACGTTGGCACCCGGTTGCGCCGCGCAGTGCGCGTGATTTGGCCCATACTACCGCCCGTCTTTGCAGGTTGCTGCGCGATGAGGTAACCGAACAGCTTGGCCTCAAGAGTGAAGCCCTTACCTCTCTGGCCACCGACTGGCGCACGTTGCTTTTTCCTGACGCAACCGACGAGCGCTTTGCCGATGGCTATGCGCAAGCCGTTACTTTCGGTATGTTGATGGCGCGCGCCAAGGGCATTCCCCTTGGCAAAGGACTGCAACTGGCTGCATCGGAACTCAGCAAATCCAGTTCCTTGATCGGCGCAGCTCTGCGTCTGCTCACAGAAAACAGCGAGAATCAAAAAACGCTGAAAACTTCGCTTGATACGCTTACCCGCGTTCTCGATGCCGTCGATTGGAACAAGATCAGTAAAGGCCATCCCGATGCGTGGCTCTATTTCTACGAAGAGTTCCTGGCCATCTACGACAATGATCTGCGCAAACTGACCGGCTCTTACTACACGCCGCCAGAGGTGGTCCACTCGATGGTCGCTCTGGTTGACGAAGCACTTTGTAGTGAGAGATTCGGCCTTCATGCCGGTCTTGCCGCTCCTTCTGTCACACTGGTTGACCCGGCAACCGGCACCGGTACCTTCATGCTGGGCGTTCTCCGCCGCATCGCCCAGAGAGTCCGGGAAGATGAGGGCGAGGGTGCGGTCCCAGGCGTTATTCAGGCCGCGCTCAAGCGCCTCATCGCATTCGAGATTCAATTAGGCCCCTTTGCCGTCGCCCAGCTCCGCATACTAGCGGAGCTGGTTGATCTTACTGATCCAGACCGAAAAGGGGACGTACCAAGCATACCTTTGCGCATGTTCGTTACGGATACTTTGGGCAATCCATACGATGATGCTGAGTGGATTCCCGGCATCCTGGCCGCAATTGGCAAGTCACGCAAAGATGCCAACAAGATCAAGCGCGACGAATCGATCACTGTTGTCATTGGCAATCCGCCCTACAAGCACAAGGCTATGGGGCTTGGTGGCTGGGTTGAGCAAGGCAATCCCAACGCCAAAGATCCCGCACCGCTGGAAGCCTGGATGCCGCCCGCCGCGTGGGGCGCTGGAAAGCACAGCAGACATCTGCGCAATCTCTATATCTACTTCTGGCGCTGGGCCACCTGGAAGGTCTTCGACCATAGCCCGGAGCACAACAAGGGCATTGTCTCGTTCATTACCGTCGCCGGTTTTCTTGGCGGTGCTGGTTTTCAAAAGATGCGCGATTATCTGCGCCGCACCTGCGACGATATCTGGGTCATCGACTGCTCACCGGAAGGTCTTCAGCCAGACGTTCCGACACGCATCTTTCAAGGCGTACAGCAACCTGTCTGCATCGTCATGGTCTCCCGCTCCCAAAAGGCAAATCTGGATACACCAGCATCTGTGCGTTTCCGCGCTTTGCCCATCGGCAAGCGAGAAATCAAGTTTGACGCGCTGAAGAGCATTCATCTGAAGGACGCCGAATGGATCGATTGCCCAACCGATTGGCGCGCGCCATTTTTGCCGGTATCGCACGGGGCATGGTCCACGTTTCCAGCGCTCGAAGACCTTTTCGTATACAACGGTTCAGGCGTGATGCCCGGAAGAACCTGGATCATTGCGCCGGATAGTGATTCGCTTGAAAAACGCTGGACCAAGCTCAAATCAGTTCCCACCGATAGAATGGACGATCTTTTCCAGCCGCATTTGAATCATGGAGTGCTGGGGGATCGTCACAGCAACAAGATTCTGCAAGATGCACTTCATGGGTTTCGCTCCTTCGACCGTCAATGGATTATCCCCGACAAGCGGCTCATCAACAGACCGAATCCCGAACTTTGGGAGTGCCTGTCTGAGCGCCAAATCTTTCTAACTGCATCCTCTGATTTTGCTCCTTCAAATGGGCCCTCTCTGACGTTCACCGACTTAGCTCCAGATCTTAATTTCTATAAAGGTTCTTCTGGCGGTCGCGTGTATCCTCTTTGGCGCGACGATAAGGCACAGCAGCCGAATCTACCACCGTCTCTGCTTCCGTACCTCAGCGAGAAATACGCGGCAAGCATGAACGCGGAAGACTTCATAGCCTACATTGCCGCCGTGGCCGCGCATCCCGCTTACACCGCCAAGTTTCAGGACGATTTATCCACACCTGGTCTGCGAATTCCATTGACCGCCGATTCCACGCTCTTTGCGGAAGCTGCGGAACTGGGTTGCCGTGTGCTCTGGCTCCATACCTTCGGCGAACGCATGATCGATCCGAAGCAGGAACGCCCCGCAGGGCCGCCGCGCCTTCCAGCAGCGAGTATGCCAACCATTCCCAAAGCGGGTGCTATCTCCAGTGAGCCGGATGAAATGCCCGACTCCATTAACTACGACGCTGGGAAGCAGCGTCTGTTGGTGGGGCATGGCTTTATAGAGAATGTTCCGCTGGCAGTCTGGCAATATGAAGTCTCCGGCAAACAGGTTCTTCTCCAGTGGTTCAGCTATCGCAAAAAGCACCGCGAGCGGCCGATTATAGGGGACCGCCGGCCGCCATCGCCGCTGGGCGACATTCAGCCGGACCACTGGCTGCCCGAATACACGACGGAACTTCTGAATGTTCTCAATGTGCTCGGCCTCCTGGTTGAACTTGAGCCAAAGCAGGCTGACCTACTGGAAAGGATCTGCGCCGGTCCGTTGATCTCTGGGGAAGAACTCAGAGCGGCAGGGGCTTTGGAAGTTCCCGCAGTCCCCAAAAAATCGAAGATCAAGAAGGAAACGTCCCTTCATCTGTTCCATGACTAACCGCCGTTATTCAGCTGCCTCGCGAAACGGAGTGCTATATATAGCACTCCTCCAGCAAAATATATAGCGCGGCAGCAGGCGTGAAGGTCTGTGGATCACGACAAGCCTCTGTGACCGGCTCGGCAATTTCTCTGGTGGAATACTGCGGTACGGACTGTGTGCCGGGGCGTAGCGGGCGGCATTGGTGTGTCTACGATCAGTCGCGCTCGAAGTCTCCACGGTCATGTTGTGGAACGTTTTGGCGCTGGCTGTGCTGCGCCTGGCGTTCCTGCTCCCGAACGCGGCCTTCGACTCGCGCCCAGGCCTCGGCGCGCAGCTCGCTTTTAGCGCACTCTCGGTCGCCGCGCGGGCCGAAGACGGCCTCGGTTGTGCGCTCGGCGTAGTTGGTCCAGTTGCGGTTCTCTGCCTCGCGTCCCTGGCTGGCGTTTTCCTTCAAGGCTTGCGCGATAGCCCGTTGGTCGTGGCCGGTTACGCGCATTCTTACCGCAATCATCCAATCAAGCTGCGACGGGTTCCGTATCTCAATGCGGTTGAGGATGTCGGCTTTGTGCAACCGATATGCCGTGCTTGGCGACGGCACCGACGACGACGCGGCCGGGATTGACTGGCGCTCGCCGGGGCCGTGGACGGTCACCGGGTGCAACTCAGGATTGCTGATTCTGATTCCATGCTTGGCAGCAAGCTGCGCGCAAAGTTGTTTGAACTCGGCAGGGCCGGTAATGGTCAGCGTTCCCCATTTTTGCGCGCCCAACTGGAGCGCTGCCAGTACAGCGGCCTCATCCTGCGATTGCCAGACCTCGATGCGCTTGCCGCGATCCGTGAAGCTGACACAGTTGGGATCGGAACGCGACGAATAGTGAATCTCATTCGTCTGAGAACGCGGCGATAAATGCACCTGAGCCGTGAAGTCGCGGATGTCGTGCTTGCGTGGAATCGCGTCGCCGTCTCCGACGATAGCGGCACTGGACGCTTCTGTATCCCGATACCGCCATTGTTCCGCAAGTCGTGGCTTCCCCTGCTCAATAAGAAACTGCTCGAAGGTCTTCCGCTGGCCAAATCGTGCGCGCAAATTGTCACGCTCACGCTTTTGCTGTTCCATCAGTTCGGCGCGGCGCTTCGCGTGGTCGGATGCTAACAGGCTCCTGGCGACATTCAGAGTGTTACCTGACCATTTACCGCCCTGATAGAGTGCTGCCCGCTCCTTTCGGAACTCGGCAATCTGTATATCGCGCGCTACACGATGATCCGAGCGTTGCTGAACCTGAGCGCTGTCCTTTCGACGATGGCTCTCTCCAAGTGCCTTTCGATACTCTGCCCAACTCGCTGGCATATCAGGACGCAGCGGCTCGGCCAGACGCTGCCGCTGCGGAATTGCATCGCTGCGGCCATCAGGCTGGAATTCACCCAACCGCTCCTCCATCCGTGCCCTGCTGAATTCATGACCGATGCAAGAGGCTTTGAGCGGCTGGTCTCCCACCCATAGCAATGCGCCGCTGCTCTTTCGCTCGTAGAGCATATCAACCTGGGCCAACGCCTCATGCACCTGTGCCCACGACTGCGCATTACGCAAGATTGGCGCTGCCGATTCCATCGCAATCCGTTCGCTGGATTTCTCGCCGGTCGCGTTCTCATGGTCCCGCGCTTTCGAGCAGGGTTGCGGCTCGCGCACTCTGCTAGCGCGTGTCACCTCACCGTTACGGTTGGCGAGATAGCGGGCGTTTTGCTCGGCCTCCCATCCCTGCGCATGAACAATCTCTGCGATGGCCTTGTGCGCTTTATCGATACACCATCCCTTGTCTGTTACGCGCATCGTTACGGGATCGACGCGGTTAAGAACGACATGAAGATGGTAGTTATCGGTGTTGCGGTGGAGCGCAAAGACGGCAAGATGGTTCCCGTTCATGCCGAGATTCCTCTTCAGGATTTCGACTGTTTCCTCGCATTGCGCGTGCGTAGGTTGCTCGCCCTCCTTCCAACTCAGCAACCAATGATCGACCGGGTCTTTGCTGCGCGTGGCCTCCATTGCCAACGCAACCATCTCGGCGCGCTGCCCCTGCTGTGAATCCGAATAGAAGTTGCCGCTCGCGCCGATGTACTCTGCCTTCTGCGCATCAGCGCGTCCGTTGGCTTCAATGTAGTCGAGCAAGCTGCCGATGCGCGAAGCCTTACTTGATTGCGCCTTGGGATTGGAGATGTACTTAACGATCATGATTGGCCACTCGCTCAATTGCCGCGCGCAATGCGCGAATTGCTGCGATGCACTCGTCTGTAACTTCACCGTGTTGGGCCAGCTTGTTCATCGCGTATTTCTGAAGTCCGCCCAATCTGCGCAGCTCACGGATCATCATCAGGTCGGTGGCGGCATGAATCGTCTTGCCCAGCGCGCGCCTGCGAACAAACTCGCTGACGCTTATCCCGGCAAGATCGGCATCCTCGCAGAGCTGCTTACGCTCTGCCGCTGTTAGCCGCATTTCAAATCGAGTGGCGGCGCGATCTTTGGCGCGTGGCGCAAACGGCATTTGCTTTCTCCTACGCGAAGCGTGCGCGGCGGTTTCAGGATGAGCCTCGATGAGACAAGCGAAGCGCGGAGCATAGAGGCGGCGGGTTGGACGAAACAGGGCGAAGCCATGTGTACGGACAACCCGCATCCTGTACTGCTCTCCCGACACATAGTGCGTAACAACTCACAACTTATCCGAGAAACAAATGGAATGCAAGCCATCTTCATGCACATAATTCGCCGCAAGAATTATTTTTATATGCGTAACTACGCTTAACTATGCTCACATACTGTTAACTGCTAATCACCCTATAAAAACAGGTGTTTTAGCATTTTTATTTCTGTTCCGCATCGTGCTACTGTGCATGTATTCCTCGTTGCAGGAAACGCCCGGAGGAACTTGATGGCACAAAGAGAAGTAATCACTGAAGCAATGATCCAGGCTGCCCTTGAAGCATTGGATGGACGCATTGCAATCCCACCGCCGCCAGCAGAGAGAAAGTATTCGCGTCGAGAGGCATTTGCAAAACTGCGCGCAAAGGCGAAAGAAGCACTTGCTGCCGGACACACTCTCGAAACGGTTCTTGACGACCTCAAGGGTGTTGGCCTTGGCATGACAATATCGACTGCGCGGCAATACCTGAAGCCCGGCAGGAAAACGAACAAGGTGCGCAGCACCGCTCGACCGGAACCGCAAGAGAAACCGGTTGCGAAACCTGCCGCAACTGCAACGGTACACGTCAGTGCTGCACCTGGAAACACGGTCACAGCAAAAAAAGGAACATTCACCGTAATCGAAGACGACAACGACATCTAAGGAGGATGTATGGGAAAGCCGGTTTACATGGTCAGCGGTTCAAAGGGCGGCGTTGGGAAAAGCATCGTCTCAATGTCACTGATTCACTACCTCACGAAACGCGGCGAGAAACTTTTGCTCGTCGATGCTGACACAGCGAATCCAGATGTCGGCAAGGCATACGGAAAGACTGTCGAAACCGTCTACATCAACCTGGATGAAAAGGACGGATGGATGGACTTGGTGAATCGTTTGGCAGAGCAGCCGGACGAAACCGTGGTCATCAACACACCAGCCCGCAGTGGCGAAGGCGTAAGGCTCTACGGAACGCTGCTCACAGAGTCCATGCAAGAGTTGGGCCGTAAGCTGGTAACGCTCTGGGTAATCAACTCGCAGCGCGACAGCCTGCAATTGCTGAAAGAATATCTCGATATGGTTGGCGGTGGCACAACGCATGTCATGCGCAATCTGTATCATGGGCCGGAACGAAAATTCGAACTGTACAACGGCTCAAAGATCAGGACGGCGGTAGAAGCTCAGGGAAAAACATTCAACTTCCCCGAGGTGGCGGATCGCATCTCCGATCAGTTGCACAGCGAGCGCCTGACGATTCAAAAGGTAATTGAAGTCGCCCCTATTGGGAATCGCGCCGAGGTAAACCGCTGGGTAAAGGAGTGCGCAACGGTCTTTGATGGAGTCGCGGCATGAACGTCGATACAGCTTTTCGCTCCATATATGGCCGTGATCCAAGTCCAGAAGAAACGAACCGGTTCAATCGCATTGGCAAGGAACTTGATATTCGGGATAACGATGCGATATGGGCCATGGCCTTTTTGCTCGGGCATCATCTGGACTTGGCGAAACGGATGCCGGAGCAAATCGACAAGCTGATTTCGCAATCGCTAGCCGACTACTCAGCGGCAATTGCCAATGCTCTCAATCTAGCCGAATCCGACTTGGTTGCTACCAAGGCAAGAATCGAGGAAACGGTAAGCCAATCTGTCGTTGCATCCGCGCAAAATGAAATTGCGCGGGCGGCGCAGACTGTCGCGTACAGCACGGCGCGGAAATCGTGGCTTCAGTGGCTCGGCGGCTCTGCTGTCGTGGGAATGCTGTTGATGGGCGGGACGTACTATTGGGGATACAACATTGGGAACGACAATGGATATGCCCGCGCACTAGATGTCAAAATTGCATCCGGTTGGGCCGCGTCGAACCTGGGACAAGCCGCGTACAAAATGGATCAGGATGGAGATTTGCGCTCGCTGGTCCGCTGTGACCGCGACGGCTGGACCGTGCAATGGAGCGAAGATAGAAAACACAGGTTATGCGTCGTGCATCCTGACCGTAATGGAATGATCTCAGGCTGGTATGTTCCATAGCTTTTCGATGCGAATGAGTGTGGCTGCGTAATCATTGCGGTAATAAATATGGCAAAAGCCGGAACCATGAAGAAACAGAAAAGGGAATGCACGTTTACCTGAGTTGTAACGGAGAGGGGTCAAGGCTGGCGATACGGTTGTGGTCGATGCCGTGGTGCCCAACGGCTGTTGTCGGGTAGTAGGTGAGAAACTTTGCAAGTTCTGGATTACCGGTTTCTTTGTTTCTTACGTCGGCTTGTGGGGTAAGCGAGAGAGCGCAGGCGGCGGCGCAGACGACCATGAACGATTTGCGAAGCATCTTAGCTACTTGCATGGGGGACCTCCTTTCTCTTCCTGGTTGATTACTTCGCGAAAACTCTTCTGAGTTGATGCTTCTGAAGCGGGAGCCGCTCTTTGTAGACTCATCGGCAGCACTGCATTCAAACCGGTTGTCTTTCCGTCTTGTGTTCGTTCCTCCCAATAAATTTGCAACGTGCCGTTGCAGGGCAATTCAACCGTAATGCCCCATGAAGGGCATTTCCCACATTGCTGCACAGCCGATTTCCTCTTCCAGATAATCGGCTGTGTCTTTCGAGTTGGCTTCTGCCGCGTCAATGATCCAGCTCAACTCTCCGACAATGTGCAGAAGAGGCCTTTTCTCCCAGAATGCCCAGTAGTACCGTGACCGCATGATTTGGTAATTACGACAAGAACAGAATGGGTGCCCCCGGTCTCGATTCTGAGACCGTGGATTACGAATTCATACGGTCACGGTAGTAGTTGAAAAAGCACAACCAAACGGCGGAGTGGTACTTCTTGCGCGGCCTGATTGGAAGATTTCTTGCCTTGACCTCAATCATGAGCACATCTGTAGCCAGATCAACCAGAACCTCCCGGTCCGATTCGCGATAGCCGGCTTTCCAGATCGCATGGGCAAGCTCTCCTACTGCCGTCCACGTATAGGGAGCCTTGTGGTCAAAACGCGGCATACGGCGGGCTTCTCTGCGCACCCTGGCCGCCCACTTCTTGACTTCATCTTGGGTCAATTCTGCCGTCATAGAAAGCACTGGAACTCCTTCCCTAGATGCCGAAACAAATGGCAAGCAAGCCCGAACAAAAATGCGTAGCTGTAGGCAGTTGCCAACAGGCTTTCCGTAGAATAACGCGACGATCAAAGATGTCCACTGCTGATATTCGTCAACAATTCGGAGAACGCATTCGTTCCCTACGGCAGGCGCGCGGCTGGCCCCAGGTCGAGATGGAGGATTTCCTGGCGATGGACCGGAGCTACTTTTCGGAAATCGAAACTGGTAAAAAAGACCCCAGCCTGACGATGCTGAAGACGCTGGCCACTGGCCTCAAGATCACGCTCTCAAAGCTCAAAGACGGCCTGTAGCACTCTGGTCGCGCTACACCGTGTTTTCTACTCGTCGGCACTTCCATGGTCGTATCTGCAAGCCATTATCCGAGGCCATTTTTTCGTTTTCCATTGGTTCAGCGGAAGTCCAGCTTGACGACCGCACTCCATTTGAAAGGCATTCCAGCGCAAACCGTCTTCAAAGTGTGCATTTTCTGTTAGTCCTCCATTCGATTTCCACGGATGCACATCAATGGGCTGAGAACTATCGGAAAGCTATAGGGTGAATATAGGCTTCTCCTGCAAAGTGATCGCGCTTTTCCCTACAAAGTGATCGTGGTTATTTCTATAAAGTGATCGTGGAAAAGTTGCTAGATGATGACCATTTCCACATGACACATTACCTTTCCCTGCAAAGTAATCGTGGAAAAACGAAAGTGGTAGATATCGTAATCTCAAAGAGATAAGCTCTTGCTCCTATAAAGTGATCGTGGATTTTGCGGGCGTCCTACCATGATCGAATCGATCAAACGCAGCAGGAATGGGAGCACTCGGTGAACAAAGGTCGGCGCGCTGCACCCGGTTCATCAGGCTACTCGCTGATGAACTTGTTTACTGGCGGAGGGCTGTGAAAGAGCTTGAGCCCTGCAACGGGTTTTGTGCGCCAGATGGCTTGGCCATTATGGTAATGGCGCCGCGGTCGCTTGGCTTCGTCGTCTTCGACACGGGCGGCGCGATAGAGCATTAACACTTTTCTGAGCGCTGTGCGAAAATCACGCCGGAAATTGTCGATGCGCTCAGGTGTGTATCCCTGCCCAAACTGTTCGTACAGTGACAGCCACGAGACGGCTTGAGGTTTCTCCACTGGAATTCTGTGAAGGCGCTGGGCCAGCCAGTTGTAAATATCGAGCGCGAGAGCACTGTGTGAGAGCGCGGCAATATGCGCCCGGTCGACCGGAACCGCGTGCTCGATTAAATCGTTGAAGTAATCGAGCGATAGAGAAATTGTTGAGGGCCAGAAAACACGTTGCCGGTCATCATTTGCCATCCAAAGATCGAATGCTTTGACGATGCCTGAGCTCACAGTGATTGCGTGCCCATTGTGGGCGAAGCCCATACGGATCGAAGAGGCAGATAGCCGCGTAAGCTGTTCCTTGACCGTTCGGATATTGCGGCCATGGGAAGAAAAGCCCAAGAAGCGCTCGACGAAATACGTCAGGGAGCGGCCAACCTCGATTATTGGAGACTGGGTAACAATGGCCTCCCGGTTCAGGTGCATGAGGATCATGCGCGCTTTAGAGCCGAAAGGTAGGCCAATATCAACGATCTTCTTCTGTGTCGGGTGCATTGCACGGCCAGCTTCGATCTCAAGGTGAACCTGACCGTTGCGGCGTTCCCATAGCCGTACATTGTTGCCTGGATCGCGGTAAGGAAGGCAGGTCTGACACAAAATGCTGTGTTGGTACAGTATCGAATCGTCGCCATCGTCATTCGCTGCCGCATCGAGTAGGCGGGATTCAATTGGTGACGGTCCAACAATTGCTTTTCTTAATGCCGGTGTGATGACCTGGGCGAGTGGCGTCAGAGCAAGTCGATTGCGACGCTGCATCGCGGCAATCTCTGCATTTCGACGATCCGAACGCGCGGAAATTATTGCACCTGATCCGAACGGGGGCGGCATCAACATCGCCCCTACTGGCAATCGAGAACAGCGGCAATCTTGACGGTGTGGAAGTAGACGCGTCGGCCAAAATGCACGCGAGCCGCATTAACTTTACGGGAAAAATCGCTGTCGGTGCGGAGCCCGAATCTGAGTCCCTCTATAGAACGTCCGAGAATGGAGGCTAATTGCGCCAGGGTCATGAGTGGGCCAAATTTTGCGACAAGTATTTCTACGGTGGACACCGTTGATTCCTCCCTAAACTTCGATCAACTACGAAATCAACAGTATTTGAATGTTTATCAAAGATCAGCTACCATATTGGACAAAATGGTTGACGTCTATTTTTTCAACTGAGGGCAAAAATTTGCTTTCCATGAGCTTTAAAAATACGGATGCTCACGACCCTCCAGTGCATGAGGGATGCGATAAGCGTGTGGCCGCAGGTGCAAAAGAGTTTTACAGCCAGTGTGCGCCATATTCGATGCAGTCCCGACGGTATCCGATAGTCAGGCTCGTCGAATCCGTAATGGATGAACCATGGCGCGCATACGTGTTGAACCTTCCTGATCGCTTTCCTGGCAAGCGAATCTGCAAAGATTGGGTGCCAAGCAAGCTTGCTAGGACGATGAGCTTAAAACGTGTCGAAGACCTAATCATTGTTACGGTGTCCATCGTTGATAAATGCAGGCCGTACAACTTTGAGCGTAAATGTGCAGATGCCAGGGATCTTTGCTCTGAGAAGACTAAAGCGTCTGCACTTTTTGACGAATTTAGTGCTACTTTAAGTACCATTCGTGAAATCGCATTCTCTTGCAAAATGAAGAAGTCTGCAAAGACTGCGATTGGCAAACTTAATGCTCGTCGAAAGCGGCCATTTTGTGCATTCTGTTCCGAGCCGACAGAACTAGTATCGACATTGGCAAAGCTTGCATCAGCGAAGGCAAAGGGAGATCTGTCCGAATTTTCCCCAGACGAGCGCCTATCTTTTAGTTCGAAATACTGTTTAAACCACAAGCCCAAGCTCCTTGATAATACCTGGAATCCTGCATACAAACAGGCGCGGCGCAGCAGGGATGCATATATTTCCCTTGTACGTCAGATTGAGTGTCACACCGCAAATGTGCCTGATTTTTCGTTTCCTGAGTCAGAGGGAATCGGCAGCCGATTGCTTTGGTTTCTTGCACGATATCAGAATCTGTATTTGGACGATGAAACGCAGATCAGGAAAATCGCTCGAACTCTGACAGACTTTAGGATCAGAGGAAGGAAAGAGAATATCATCTTCATGCTTTTGGGCGGCATGACGCAATCCGAAGTTGCACGAAAACTAGGTATCTCACGTCAGGCCGTATGCAAGGTTGCCAATTCAGAAGCTTTCGATAAAGTCGCGCAATTGTTCAAACCGACTTTATCGACGAATCCAATCGCTGTACTAGATCTTCGGCGCGCAAATGTGTATAGCGTTTCAGCATCTGCATCGACTTGTGGCCACTGATGGCGGAGACTTCCTGATCGGAGAATCCAGCTTCGACGAAGCGGCTGACAGCCTCGTGGCGAAGATCGTGAAAGTGGACGTTGGTCAGTTTCAGTTCTCGCTTGATATTTAGCCATGCCGGGTTGAACTGGTAGGGGCGGCGCTTGCCGTCGTGGCCTGGCTCGCCGTAAAAAATCAGGTCAGTATCGATGGGGCGCACCGGATGATTTAACGCCTCGCGGAATACTGCCGTGGCCGCCGCACTCAGCGGCACCGTGCGCGGCGACGTGTTCTTGGTTTCGAGAAGGCGAACGATGCGGCGCTTGAGGTCCACCTGCGGCCTGCGTAGCGTCAGGATCTCTGAGGCGCGCATTCCGGTTGTGAGGGCGATGCGCACAATCCAGCGCAGCATCGGATTCGAATACGCATCGACAGCAGCCAAGAGCCGCTTTTCTTCGTCCTCCGTCAGGCGGCGATTACGGCCTGGCCCCGGAGCTGGACGGCGAATGCTCATCACCGGATTCACGATCAGGCCGACGCCCCATTCCTTGATGGCAATGGTGAACAGGTGGCCGAGCAGGGCCAATTCCAGGCGGACCGTGTTGTTGGCGCGGGGAATTGGCTTTCCGCTTTCATCCTTGCGGTCTTCACCAGCAAGGCGCATGTCGCGGAAATGTGCGATGACCTCCGGGGTAAGAGCTGCGAGAGAGTATTTGCCGAGATGTCGCTCCAAAATCGCTGCGCGGCGAATCTCACCCTCCTGGGAGGATGGCCGCTTAGTGGGAGTGACCTCGGCGGTATAGCGCTTTAGCGCCGCCGCCAGCGTCATGCGCTCGGCAGTGGAGCGAACGATGTGTACGCCGCGCACCATCTCATCCTCAGTGCGGCGCGCCCAGTCCTCGGCGTCCCGTTTCGTGCGGAATGTCTTCGCCTTGAGTGGCCAGCCAGCTTTGCGAATAATGGCCTTCCAGTTGCCCGAAGGTCTCTTGATAATCGTCGCCACTGTACCTCCAGAACAGTACCCGAAAGAATCAGCACTGTACCCAAAACTGTACCCCATGACCGCATTAAGGCGCAAGTATGGCGAAGATGCTTTTCACCTGAAACCTTAAATCCATCATCAAGGTGTTTATATTGTTATATTTGCCTATCTACGTTTTGGTGGGCCCGGAGGGATTTGAACCCCCAACCAAGGGATTATGAGTCCCCTGCTCTAACCGTTGAGCTACAGGCCCCTCAACAACTTACGGCAGCCTTCCCTGCTAGTGTAGCGGATACTGTAGCGGGAGGCAGTCGTTTCGGCTTGATTACGGCGAAATCGCCGGACAGTTGCAGACGTTCGAAAGCCCGCTCCACTGTCTCCGGGGTTGGATGGATGTACCGCTGCGAGACCACGCTGCTGCTGTGACCGGCGATCCGCATGATGACAAAAGCGTCCCCCCCTGATTCCCTAAGCCTTGTAAGTATTGTATGACGTAAAGAGTGCATCACAAAATCCGCAGGAAAAAGCGCCTGCCGCTTGTCACCGATTTTGGGAGCGCAAGCATTCCGGTGCAGGTGATGGATGTGCGCGCAAGTATGTCACCATGCTCAACGCCGGAACCCGAACCCCCATCACCAGCCTGCAATACTTCGCCGACATCATCGAGGAAGTGAAGGAATCCGCAATCCCAGAAAGCTACTGAGAGCCGCTCCGATCGAAGATGGTACGGTTGGAACAGCAATGGCAGAAAGGAAGCCAGGCAAGACCTTGACGCCACAACCTGCAGGGCAGCCATCGACTGCCCCGCATCAACGGAATGATGGCCCACATCACTGGAATATGCAATTTTGGAGCGGGAGACGGGGATCGAACCCGCAACCAACGGCTTGGGAAGCCGCTACTCTACCATTGAGCTACTCCCGCTTCAAATTAATTATACTGCGGAATCGAGGTAAGTCTTCATTGGTCCCATGTACTCCGTTTGCGACAATCAGTGATGAGCGTGCGCGCCAGCCTGAGTCGAACCGGGGGGAAAGAATAGTTGGCGGTGCG
>Ga0255352_1000358_pt1 | contig 25739 bp, 24 predicted proteins | sample HBST0metaG_FD_189939 | JGI IMG/M metagenome (GOLD analysis project Ga0255352, IMG submission 189939) | Peat soil microbial communities from Stordalen Mire, Sweden - H.B.S.T0 | ecosystem: Environmental > Terrestrial > Soil > Wetlands > Peat | place: Sweden: Norrbotten County, Stordalen Mire...
CACCGGCAACTCGCACATCGACGCGGCGTGGCTCTGGCCGTGGACCGAGACGGTGGACGTGGTGAAGCGCACCTTCGGGACCGCGCTGCAACTGATGTATGAGTATCCGCAATACACCTACACGCAATCCGCCGCAGCCTACAACGAGTGGCTGGCGCAGAAGTATCCCGACATGAACGCCGAAATTGCCCAGCGCATCAAGGAAGGCCGCTGGGAGATCGTGGGCGGCATGTGGGTTGAGCCGGATCTGAATATGCCGGACGGCGAATCGCTGGTGCGGCAGTTCCTGGTGGGCAAGCGCTGGTACAAGCAAGCCTACGGCGTCGACGTGCGCATCGGCTGGAATCCGGATTCGTTTGGCTACACATGGCAGTTGCCGCAGATCATGAAGAAGAGCGGCGTGGACTACTTTGTGACGCAGAAGATGGCCTGGAACGACACCAACCAGTTGCCGTTCAAATTTTTCTGGTGGGAGTCGCCGGACGGGTCGAAGGTGCTGAGTTACTTCCCCCACGACTACGCCAACGACAACCTGAACCCGGTACGGCTGGCGCGCGACTTCGCCATTGCCGAGAAGCAGGCCACGGGGCTGCCGGGCATCATGGACCTCTACGGCGTGGGCGACCACGGCGGCGGACCGACACGCGCCATTCTGGATGAGGGCTTCCACTGGGCGGGGCCGGGACACGTGATGCCGAAGATCGAGTTCGGCACGGCGCAGAGTTACTTCACGGGTCTAGAAACGAAGATCGCGCCGGACAGCCCGTCCTGGGATTACGTTTCGATCGCAAAAGGTTACACACCGCCGCCGGCGGTTGCGGGCAAGGTGAATATTCCCACGTGGAAGAGCGAGCTTTACTTCGAGTATCACCGCGGCGTGATGACCACTCAGGCCAACCACAAAAAGAACATGCGCGAAAGCGAAGAGCAGGTGCTGAACGCGGAGAAGTTCTCCTCTCTTGCGTGGGTCCTGGCCGGACGGGCGTACCCTTCGGCTGAACTGACGGAAGACTGGAAGAAGGTGCTGTTCAACCAGTTCCACGATCTGGCCGCTGGGTCGGGCATCGGCGTCATCTACAAGGACGCGCAGAAGGACTACGACGTGGTGCGCTGGTCCACCGATGAAATTTCGGCTGGGGCGCAGGCGCTGGTGAACGAGCAGGTGGACACCGAGGGCGAGGGCGTTCCCGTAGTCGTCTACAATCCGCTGGGTTGGGAGCGTTCGGGCACTGTGCACTTGAATTTGCAGATGCCCGGCACACATGTCTCCGGCGTCATGGTGGTGAACCCGTCCTCGCACGATATAGGCATCCTGCCGGAGCAAGAGACGATCGACGCGAAGACAAATGTGGCCGATTTGACGGTGAATGTTTCGAATGTTCCCGCGCTTGGCTACAGAGTCTATCGCGTTGTGCCAGTATCCGGAGGCCAGGACCGACATGTGGTAGCCGCTGACCAGGGGAACGTGATAGCGCTCGGCTATAAGGGGCTGCAACTGGCCGTAGACAAACAAAGCGGTTGCATTGCAAGCCTGAAACTGGACGGTTACGAGATGCTGGCCTCAGGCCCCTGCGGCAACCAGTTGCAATTCTTCGAAGACACACCGCGCGACTACGACGCCTGGAATATCGACCCTGGCACGCTTGACGTTGCGCCTGCAACGATTGCCAAGGCTGACTCGGTCGAGTTGGTGGGCAAGGACGCGATCCGCGTGAAGTCGCATCGACAGAACTCGAAGTTCGTTCAGACCATCAGTCTCAAAGGCGACATGGTCGACATCGACAACGAGATCGACTGGCATGAGTCGCATGTCCTGCTGAAGGCGGCGTTTCCGCTGGCGGCTTCGGGACCGTTTGCTACATACGAAATTCCTTACGGAACCATCGACCGGCCGACCACGCGCAACAACAGTTGGGAGAAGGCGCAGTTTGAGGTTCCGGCCATGCGCTGGGCCGATCTGGGCGACGGCAAGCATGGGCTGAGCGTCATCAACGACACCAAGTACGGCTATGACGCCGTGGGCAACACGCTGCGGTTGACGCTGCTGCGCTCGCCCAAGTGGCCCGATCCCGACGCCGATATGGGCCACCATCATTTCCACTACGCACTCTATCCGCACGCGGGCACCTGGAAGGACGCGCTCACGGTGCGCCACGGCTACGAGTACAACTATCCCTTGACAGCGGTTGTCACCACGGCCCATGCGGGTTCGCTCCCGGCCGAGCACTCGTTCGCCTCCGTCACGCCGGAAAACGTGGTGCTGACTGCGGTGAAGAAAGCCGAAGACGCGAAAGGGCTGATCTTCCGCGTGTATGAGTGGGCAGGCAAGGACGCGACGGCCGAGTTCCATGTTCCGGCCGGAGCGACCGGAGCCACCGTCACCAACTTGATGGAAACGCCGGAAGGCGCGCCCCTTGAAGTGAAGGGCGACGTGGTGAAGGCGCCAATTCACCCCTACGAAATCCTGACCATCCGGGTGGATTACCCGAACGGCGGGCCGAAAGAGTAGCAGCACGGAATCAAAGCAAAAAGGGGCCTCGCGATTGGGGCCCTTTTTTGTTGGGCGATGGCTCTGGGATTCGTTGGGGCGCGTCAAGATGGGAGCGGAGACGAACCCAGGCAATCGCATTTCAGATCTCTTTGCGTGCAACGTTTGTCATCCTGAACGTAGTGAAGGATCTGCGGTTGTTTCTTCTGCTTTGTGGTGAGGGTGGAGACGTCAAGAGGTCTATCTTGTCGAAAATAGGCCGAAAGGGAACCGCAGATCCTTCGTCGCGGTGCTCCTAAGGATCACAAATCGATGAGAGTGCTCTGAGAATTCCAAATGCGACTGCCCTGGAGACGAACCGGTCCACCCGCGCCAATTTCCCGCCGTGACAAGTTACGATGAAACCTTGGAGAGCAAGATGCCAACGATTCTGGATGGAGCGGCGATCGCCGCGGCGATCAAGCAGGAAGTGGCCGAGGAGGTCCGTGCGCTGGCCGGACTAGGGATTCGCCCCGGTCTCGCGGCGGTGCTGGTGGGAAACGTGGCCGCGTCGCAAATTTATGTCCGCAGCAAGGTGCAGACCTGCGCCGAGTTGGGCATATACAGCGACCTCATCACCCCGCCCGAAACCGTCACCACGGAAGAGATGTTCGACGTGGTGGAGGCTCTCAACGCCCGCGACGACATCGACGGCATCCTCATCCAGTTGCCGCTGCCCAAGCAAGTGGACACCAAGGCCCTGCTCGACGCCGTTTCGCCCGCCAAGGATGTAGACGGATTTCACCCGGTGAACGCGGGCCGGTTGCAGGCCGGGCGTCCCGCGCTTGCGCCGTGCACGCCGGCGGGCATTATTGAGATTTTGAAGCGTAGCGGTATTCCCATCGCCGGGCAGCACGCCGTGGTGGTGGGCCGCAGCGACATTGTGGGCAAGCCGGTCGCCATGCTGCTGCTGCACCAGAACGCGACAGTCACCATTTGTCACTCAAAAACACGTAACCTCGGAGAGGTCACCCGGCAGGCGGACATTCTGGTGGCCGCCATCGGGCGCGCAGGCTTCATTACACCGGAGATGGTCAATCCCGGCGCCACCGTGATCGATGTGGGCATCAACCGCATCACCGACCCAGCGGAGTTTGCCCGCTTCTTCGCAGGCGACGCCAAACGCGAGGCTAGTTTCGCCAAACGGGGTTCCGTGCTTGTGGGCGACGTTGATCCCAAGGCCTATCAGGTGGCTGGAGCCTATACACCGGTACCCGGGGGCGTGGGCCCGCTGACCATTGCCATGCTGATGGCCAACACGGTGCGCGCCGCGAAGATGCGGCGGGGGCTTTAAATGCTGAGGGTCGGACTCACCGGCGGCCTGGGCAGCGGCAAAAGCACGGTCGCCGAAACCCTGCGCACCCTGGGCGCCGAGGTCATCGAGGCCGATGAACTGGGCCGGGCGCTGATGGAGCCGGGGCAAGCCGTCTATGCCGCAATCGTGCACACATTTGGTTCCAGCGTGGTTGGCTCCGACGGCCGCTTGAACCGTGCGCGATTGGCCGAGATTGCGTTCCACGATGGCCGGGTCAATGAGCTGAACGCCCTCGTGCATCCGGCGGTGATTGCCGCCCAGAAGCGCTGGATGGACGAGGTGTTTGCGCGTAATCCAGCCGCGGTGGCGGTGGTCGAGTCGGCGCTGATTTTTGAGGTGGAGCGCGACGCGCGCGCCCGCGGCGAAAAGGAAAGCGTGCTGGCCGACTGGCGCCGGCGCATCGATCGCGTGGTTGTGGTGACCGCGCCCGACGAAGAGAAAATTGCCCGCTATGCCGCCCGCGTCAGCCCCGACGGCGTCGGCCGCGAAGCCGCACAGGCCGATGCGCGGCTCCGGCTGACGCACCAGATTCCGGACGCAATCAAAGCCGCGCGAGCTGACTATATCCTGGAAAATTCAGGAGATAAAGCCGCTCTGCGCGCCCAGGTAAACGAGCTTTGGCATCGCCTCAAGACGGAGAGCAACCATTCCCGGGGGAAAGAGTCTTTAGAATAAGAAGTGGCCGCGGCGTCCCTCGCCATGGAACCGGGACGTGCTTCGGCCGTAATCAGTCGAGAAAGGTCTTCAGGTTCAAACGCCATGAAACTGCGCCGGGTTCTTCTGGTTGTCCTGCTGGTTGGTGGGTTTTGGTATCTCACCGCGCATCTTCCTGTGAGTCTGGGCAAAATGTCCCTGGCCCATCTGTCGCTAACGGGTGCGAACGGCTCTGGTACCGGCTCCGGGCTCCAACTCACCGAGGCCGAAGCTGCGCCAGCCTATGATGCCGAAGAGCAGAACAACATCGCCGTGTACAAGCGGGTCGCGCCCTCTGTTGTGAACATCACCTCCACCACGCTGGTGTTCAACTTCTTTTATGGAACGGTGCCGCAGCAGGGGCAAGGCTCGGGATTTGTGCTCGACAAGGCCGGCCATGTGTTGACCAACTTCCACGTTGTCGAGGGCGCCAATCGCGGCATCCAGGTAACGCTCAGCAACAAGCACAGCTACAAGGCCAAGGTCGTAGGCACAGACCGCCTGCATGATTTGGCGCTGCTGCAGATTGATGCGCCCAATCTGCAGTCGGTTACGCTGGCCAATTCCTCAGAGTTGTCCGTGGGCCAAAAGGTCTACGCCATCGGCAATCCCTTTGGCCTGAGCGGCACCATGACCCGCGGCATCATCAGTTCCATCCGCTCCATCAAGAACGCCGACGGCGCGCCCATCGATGATGCCATCCAGACCGATGCGGCCATCAACCCCGGCAACTCCGGCGGCCCGCTGCTGAATTCCCGCGGCGAGGTGATCGGCATCAACACCCTGATCGCTTCCAATGGTGCGGAACAGAGCTCCGGCATCGGCTTCGCCATTCCCATCAACACGGCCAAAGCGGTACTGGCCGACCTCAACCGTTATGGGAAGGTCAATCGACCCTCGCTGGGCATCTCGTCGTATGCGATCGGACCGGACCTGGCCTCGCAGATGGGACTGGCGGCGGATTCCGGCGTGCTGATCCAGAAGGTGGTTCCCGGCGGCGCTGCGGATCGGGCTGGCTTGCACGGCGGCAATCAGCAAGCCTACGTGGGCAATACTCCCATCATGCTGGGCGGCGACCTGATTGTCGCCATCGACGGCCAACCGGTCGTCGACCCGCAGGACATCAACGCCATCATGAACAAGCACCAGGCAGGCGACACCATCTCTGTCACCGTCTATCGAGGACGCCGGCAGTTCACGCTCAAGTTGATCCTGGGGGAAGCGCGGGACGCGACCACGTAGGCGGGAGAAACGAACCTATCGGTTTGTCTATAAATACGGCTGGGCCGCTCTAATTCTCGAGCGGCCCGTTCCTTTTATGCAGGCTTTGAGGTGAATGCATTCACCTTCCAGGCGCAGCAGATTTGGACTGGCCTTAGAACCCAGCTTGAACTGCACTCATCTCCGCCTGTGCCACTTGCATCCGAGCCATCTCGACCGGTTCGCCATAATGAACGGCGACCATCTCAGCAGCCTTGTCTTCTCGCAGGTACGGCCGCACCGCGGCCAGTTTGATAGTCGAATCCGCCGCCATCTGCGCCACGGCAGCCTTGCTTGAGACCGATTGCACCAAAGCGAGAATCGCGCTCACCACGGTGCCGACCGCATTGAGCGCGTTCAGAACGTGCTGCTGGCTGTTGGCGTTGGTAATCCTCGCCGCCGACAGCAGCGAAGCATTTACCTGCTGCTGGAACGCCACGACTGCAGCTTGCAGTTGCGCCAGGACGCTGGCCGTGGGATTGGCCAGATAGGCTTTGGCCTGGGCCACCAGAAGGTTCGAGGCGGCGTCGAATCCGACCGTTGCCGCGATAAAGATAGGCGCATCCACCGGGTCGAGCAGCGCCGCGGTCGAATTCACCGTCGCCACCGCGCCTTGCAGGGCAGGGGTCCAATTGACGATATTCTGCGCCACGCTGGCGGCCGAACAGCCGGCCGTGAAGGGCAGTGGGAGCAGCAGGGCAATCATCGCCCAGGCGCCCAGTTTGGCGGTTGAACCGGTCGAGGATGATCCGTCTCCAGGGTCTCTGGCCAGCAGACCCAGCAGTGCGGACGCCAGGCCGCTGACCAGCGTAAGTACAGTGCCTGTTCCGGCTGTTCCCAGGGTGATGCCCTGCTGCGACAGGACGCCGGCGACCGTGACAATCGCAATCAGCAGTCCGGCAGCCGAGGTCTTGGGGTGGTTCCAGATATTCGTAACGGTTTTCATGCGGAAAGCTCCTTCCAGAAGCAAAAAAGGCGGCAGGAGCCGCCGTTGTTTTTTGGAGATTTGCAGGGATTGGCTCCGGCCCGCCGCGACGATTTCCTTCCTGCAGCCAGCCCCTTCCGGGCCAGCCGCAGGACACAGGAAATTGGCCGCTCTCAAAGTCTGGAAGCTGCCGTGGTTTCGGTCTGGCTTCCAGGGGAGAGTCGTAGCCATGCAGACAAGAGCGGTCCCGCGCCCCGGCGCCGTCCGCACAGGGGGAGGGCGTACTCATTCGCCGGGAGCGGCGCTACCGTCTCCTGTCTGGCTATCTCTAAGACTAGGCAATCCGGCGTATATTCTCGGCAAGGAGCGATTTTCTTGCAGGTAATTGAAACTAATATGCTTATCTAAATTAAAGAGTTCGGAGCGCTTGACAGTCCACATGGCAGACAAAGACGATCGGGTACACGTCCGACTCAGGAAGGACCCATTGGTGGAAGTGAACGGAACAGCAAAATGTCGGTAATCTTGTGTCAGGGCACGACTTTAGTCGTGCCGAAAGGTCAGCTGGATCAATGGGCTTTAGCCCCTGAAGGCTGTTCCTCTCGTTTGGGTTACGGCTGCAGTTTCACAAACCGCCGGCCGTGCATCTCGTACTCGCCGCTGGCCACACGGGCAATCGCTTCCGTGTAGGCCAAATGCTCCTCCACCAGGATGCGCCGAGCGAGCGAGTGAGCGTCGTCCGCCTCCAGCACCGGAATGGCCCGCTGCAGCACGATGGCCCCGTGGTCCAGGTGCTCGTCCACAAAATGCACCGTGCAGCCAGCCACCTTCACGCCATAGTCGAAGGCCTGCGTCTGCGCCTCCAGGCCCGGAAAGGCCGGCAGCAGGGAGGGATGAATATTGAGAATGCGGTTGGGAAAGGCGGCCACAAACTCCGGCGACAGGAGCCGCATATAGCCGGCCAGGCAAACCAAATCAACGCGATGCGCGCGGAGGCAGGCGAGCACATCTGCGTCGTGCTCCTGGCGCTTGCGGCCTTTGGAGGCAAAAATCGCTGTCGGCAGGCCCAATGCGCGAGCGGCTTCGAGCCCGCCGGCTTCGGGGATATTCGAAACGACGACTGCGATCTCAACGCCGCTGAGCCGGCCGACCCGGATGGACTCGGCAATAGCCTGAAAGTTCGATCCCCGACCAGAGAGCAAAATGCCTAGCCGGAGGGGCGGACGGCCTTCGGGCAGAGCCGCAGCGCTGTCCGCGCTCACGTGTACTGCACCCGGCGATCGCCCTTCACAATGCGGCCGATAACGTGGAACTTCTCTTCTGCCCGGTCGAAGAGATTCTTTGCGCGGGTAAACTTGGCTGCCGGAATCACAACGATCAGCCCTATACCCATGTTGAAAGTGCGCATCATCTCTTCTTCGGAAACCTGGCCCAGCGTGCGCAGGTGCTCGAAGATGGGCAATACCGGCCACGAACCAAGCTCCACCTGGGCGCCGATGTTCTTGGGCAAAATGCGCGGCAGATTCTCGGTGATGCCGCCGCCGGTGATGTGTGCCATACCGGTGGTCAACCCCGCCGTGACGAGTTTCTGGATCACGGAAAGGTAGCTGCGATGGGTCTTCATCAGCGCCGTGCCGGCTTTTTCCTTGATGGCCGTCACGTACTGCGTGGGTTTGTACCCGGCGACCTCAAAAAACAGCTTCCGCGCCAGCGAATAACCATTGGTATGCAGCCCGGTCGAGGGCAGCCCGACCAGCACATCGCCCACCTTGATGCCCGCGCCGGTCACCATCTTTTCGCGGTCCACAGCGCCCACGATGAATCCCGCCAAATCGTATTCGCCGTCGGTATAGAAGCCCGGCATCTGCGCCGTCTCGCCGCCGATCAGCGCGCAGCCGTTGGCCTTGCACGCCTCGGCCATCCCTGTGATCACGCTTTCGGTCACCTCGGGCTCCAGCCGGCCGCTCGCCAGGTAATCCAGGAAAAACAGCGGCGTGGCGCCCTGCACGGCAATATCGTTGACGCAGTGGTTCACCAGGTCAGCGCCCACGGTGTGGTGCATCCCAAGCTCAAAGGCGATCTTGAGCTTGGTGCCCACGCCGTCAGCCGAACTGACCAGGATGGGCGTCTTCCACCGCTGCAGGTCAAGGCGAAACAGCGCACCAAACCCGCCGATGCCGCCTAACACGTTGCGATTGAAGGTCTTCTGCGCCAGGTACTTGATGCGTTCCTTGGCGCGGTCGCCGCTGCTGATGTCAACGCCGGCATCGGCGTAGGTCACGGATTTAGGCTTGGCTTCTTCTGGCACGGCGCGGGCTTTCTACAAATGGACTTGGTGCGGCACTGCTCACCGAAAGGTCGATTTTAGCAGCCTTTGCAGAGGATGGGACTCATTGGATGCGCCAACATGCGCCGGTCGACTGGTCATTAAGCCGGAACAAACGGAAAGCCAGCTTGACATTCTCCTGGCTCTGCCCTACTCTTGGTTGGAAAGCCAGCTTTACATGACGCGCACAATCACAAATCGTATCAAAGAGCTGCGCACGGCGCGGGGCTGGACGCAGGAGCAACTTGCGCTCGCGGCCGGAGTGTCGCGGCAAAGCATCAACTCCATCGAGCGGAACCGCTACGTGCCCAGCCTTGAACTGGCACTCATCTTCGCGCGCCTCTTCGCCTGTTCCACCGAGGAAATCTTCCAGTTGGAGAACGAAAAGTGAGTCACCCCATTCTCAGCAGAATCCCTATTCTCGGCAAAGCCGTCGACGAGCGTTTTCTGGAGCATCGGCGCCGCTCCACCGGCCTGGCAGGCATCGGCGGCTGCCTGGTTGCTGTGGGCCTATTTGAATACCGCGTTTTCTTTCAACATGTTGTGAGTTGGGATCTCTTTACCGTTGTATCTGCCATGGCGGTCGTCAAAGTGGCAATGATGCTCTGGTACCGCTACAAGGACTGATTCACTCAACCGCTTCGGACAGGAGTCCAAACAATGTGCCTGTGCAATCAGCAACTCGACCCCAAAACCAAGCGCATGAGGGCCATTGGCGGTACTTCACTGGCCGTTGCTCTGGTGCTCAAGAGCTTCGTTCAACCCGCGAACCGGATTGAGCAAAACGGCCTTCATGGAGTATGTGGCTTTCTGATTGGCCTTTCGCTGGTGTTCAGTTTGTCCGCGCTGATCCGCTGCCGCCGCGGTACACACGTCTGATTCCGGCGCGGGTCTCTGCGCCAAGAGGTCATAGAAACCGCTCCCGCTCGGCTGCCGTTGGCACGGGGCAGACGTCGAACCGCCCCCAGATGCGATAGCGCCAGCGTGCGATGAGCCTGTACCCCAGGTCGCGTACCGGGCGCGGAATCCAACCGAGTGCGACGGCAATCGCAGGCCAGGGCCCCGGAAGCTCGGCAAGCAGCGCCAACGCAGCCTGCGACCGCACCAGAACGCGCTCCGTTGGGCCGTCAGGGTCGAGCACCACGAGAATCGTGTTCAAAGGCGCGTCTGCCCCCCATCCCCAACCCGGCGTCCCCATTCCGTGCCGCGCCAAAAGCGCCGTGACCCTTGGAGATTCGGAAGCCACAAACCTCAGCCGGTCCCGCCGGTCGCGGACCAGGAACCAGTGCACCGCCCGATTGCACAGCCCGCAATGGCCATCGAAGATGACCAGCAAACGGCCGCCGAGTTTTTCGAACGTGGGCACACTCATGCCGATGCCGTCAGTCTGGACCACGATTCAATTCGCCCGGCGCGGAGTCGTTCACCCTCTATACTGAACCCACTATGAGTCCCCAAACCGAAGCCCCTGCCCACACTCGTTCCCAGGCTCTCCAGCAGCGCGCCGAGCGCTTCTTTCCAGGAGGCGTCAACTCCCCGGTGCGCGCGTTTCGCGCAGTGGGCGGTGCGCCGCCCTTTGTTGAAAGTGCGCGGGGCGCCTGGCTCACCGATGCGGACGGCAATCGGTACATCGACTATTTCGGTTCCTGGGGACCGATGATCCTGGGGCACGCCTTTCCGCCAGTGGTCGAGGCAATTGAGCGCGCGGCCCGCAACTCGGCCAGCTTTGGCGCCTCCACGGCTGCCGAGGCAGACCTTGCCGAGCGCGTCGTCGCCTGTTTCCCGGCGATTGAAAAAATGCGTTTCGTCAGTTCCGGCACCGAGGCCACCATGTCGGCCATCCGGCTGGCCCGCGCCGCTACCGGGCGCAAAATCATCGTCAAGTTCGAGGGCTGCTATCATGGCCACGCCGATGGGTTGCTGGTGAAGGCCGGCAGCGGCGTCGCGACGCTGGGCATTCCTGGTTCAGCCGGAGTGCCGGAAGAGATCGCGCACCTGACCCTGGCCCTGCCCTACAACGACCTCGCTCAGGTGGAAGCCGCCTTTGCCGCCCATCCTGGAGCCATCGCCGCCATTATTTTGGAGCCCGTAGTGGGCAACGCCGGATGCATACCGCCAGCCCCCGGTTACCTGGCAGGGCTGCGTGCGATTACCGCCCGCGAAGGCGCGCTGCTGATTGTGGATGAAGTCATGACCGGCTTCCGCGTGGCTCTGGGCGGGGCTCTCCAGCTCTATGGCATCGACGCCGACCTGGTGACGTTGGGCAAGATCGTTGGCGGCGGACTTCCGGTGGGCGTCTTCGGCGGCAAGCGCGTCTTCATGGACCTGCTGGCCCCGCTCGGCCCTGTCTATCAGGCCGGTACGCTCAGCGGCAATCCGCTGGCCATGGCCGCCGGCATCGCAACATTGAGCTATCTGCAAGAGCACGAGGCCGAGGTCTATCCGCAGCTCGAAGCCACCGCAAAAGCCGTCACCGAAGGCGTGGCCGTCGAAGCTGCCAAGACCGGGGTGCCGCTGACCTTGAACCGCGTGGGCGCCATGTGGACATGGTTCTTCTCGCCCGGTCCGGTCACCGACTATGGGCAAGCCGCACAGTCGGACACTGCGGCCTTCGGCCGCTTCCACCGCGCGATGCTGGACCAGGGCATCTGGCTGCCGCCCTCGCAGTTTGAAGCGGCATTTCTGGGGACGGCACACGGAGAAGAAGAGGTAGCAGCCACCACCGCGGCAGCCCGCGGGGCATTCAAGGTTCTTCAAAGCAACGATGAAGTGTGACCCATCTTTTCTCGACCACATGCACGAAAGGGATCAGAATAATGGCTCGCGTTCCCGCAAGAATCCGCAAGGCATCTTTTGGCACCGTGTTCGTAATTTTGTTGCTTTGTTTGTACCCGTCGCGGGCGGCCGCAGATGCGGGTATCCCGATGCTTCCGTTCGCTTACCCAGTCATTCTTGTCTTTCTGGTTCCGGTCGTTGCAATCGAGACAATCTATCTGCGTGTTCGGCTCCGCACGGAATGGCGGAACACCTTGATTTCCACAGCCAAGGCAAACGCTCTCACCATGCTCTTGGGATTTCCTCTATCTTGGCTGATTTCCTTTTTGGCCGAAATGCTTCTTTGGGTGGTCCTCTATTCTACGGGCGCTGAAAAACACCTTAGCTGGTCCCCAGGACTTCACATCGCCAACATTTTAGTCGTCGCATTGAGTGCGCCATGGATGGGACCAATCAACGGCGCAAGCTGGACAATCCCCTTCGCCTTTGTTGTGCTGATGATCCCTTCGTTCCTCCTATCCGGATACGTCGAATCCTATTTGCTGGATCGGCAAAGTTGGCTTCGCTACGAAGGCAACAGCACAAGCGCCATTTGGCAAGCCAATGTTCTCTCGTACATATTCCTTGCAGTTGTCGGCAGCTCCGTGCTCTGGTTCACTATTCAGCATTTCTAAATTCGAATCAGCTACCCCCAGGCATCCACTGTCACAAAAGTGTGGCTGTCCTTGTAGCGCGCGAGCAGTTGCCCGGCGGCGGCCATTGACGGGCCGCGGCGGGCGGTTCTATCCAGATGGTTGCCGTCGTGGAGCACAATGTTGGCCGCGCAGCCACTGCGCTCCAGACGGTCGATTTTGCTCGTCAGACGCGCCACAATCTTGTCCGTTGAAGGTTCGCTCCAGTCTGAGGTCATGGCGTTCCACAACACAGGAACCATTCCCAGAGCCCGCGCCGCACGCAACGCCGCGGGCCGGCGCGCGCCAAAGGGCGGACGAAAGTAGCGAATCGGCGCACCGGTCATTTCTTCCAACGTCTGGCTGGTCCGGGCTAGTTCCTGCTCGATGCGACTGGCCCCGGTAAGAGCCAGATTGGGATGGCTCCAGGAGTGGTTTCCGATCAGATGGCCCGCCGCAGCGATGCGCCGCACCAGCGCCGGCTCGTCCTGGGCGTGGCTGCCGACCATAAAAAACGTCGCCCGCACATCGAAGCTGGCCAGAATATCGAGCAGCCGCGGAGTCCAGGCCGGGTTGGGACCATCGTCAAACGTAAGCGCCAATTCGCCGGGGCGTGCAGGGGCAATCAGCGCGGGCCCGAAGAGCCGCGATCCGGGCCACATGGCCGCATACGCGTAACCGCCCGCCGCCAGGCCAAGCCCGGCCGCCACGCTCCCTCCTGCCGAAAGCCCTAAAACCAATGGAAAAAACATTCTTCCCTTCCAGTTCTGCTTTCTCAGTGTGCCGTGCGCGGGGCGCGAAGGGCAAGCACTTGTCCATCCGCCTGGTTCGCTCCGCGCCCAATCCTGTCGGAAATTTGCCGATAGAAATGGTACGAGCGCATTGCGTTTGGTCCCGCCTGCGGGCGTATACTCAGCCTGTTCGGGTCGCATCCTGAGGGTACGGAGCGGCACTGGAGACATACAAATGAGCCTTACCAACTTCCCCGAAAGCACCAATCCTTCGCCTAACGGCACGCAAATCACAAAAGTCACCATGCCCGCGCTCTCTGAAATGAAGCGCCAAGGCAAGCCCATCTCCGCGCTTACCGCCTACGACTACTCCACCGCGCGCTTGGCCGATGAGGCCGGCATCGACCTCATCCTGGTGGGCGACTCGCTGGCCATGGTTGTGCTGGGCCATGAAAACACGCTCTCCGTCACGGTGGACGAGATGATCCACCATACGCGTCCGGTTCGCCGTGCGGTCCATCGCGCCCTGGTCGTGGCGGATATGCCCTTCGGCAGCTATCACGGCGCGGTCAGCGAGGGTTTGGCCAACGCCATCCGCTTCGTCAAGGAAGGCGGCGCGGAGGCTGTCAAAATTGAGGGTCCGCGCGTCGAGTTGGTTCGCTCCCTCACCGATGCCGAGATTCCCGTGGTCGGCCATCTAGGATTGACGCCGCAGAGTGTTCACCGCATGGGTGGTTACCGGGTTCAGGCCCGCAGCGCCGAGACGGTTCTCCAGCTCAAGGCCGACGCGCTCGCCCTGGCCGAAGCCGGAGCCGGAGCGATCGTCCTTGAAGGCGTTCCCCGCGAAGTGGCCACGGCCATCACCGCGGAACTGCCCATTCCAACCATTGGCATTGGCGCTGGTCCGGATTGCGACGGCCAGATCCTCGTTTTCCATGACTTGGTGAACCTGACCTTTGCGCCGGCAGCCAAGTTTGTCCGCCGTTACGGGGACGCGGGTGCGCTGATTCGTTCGGCCATCGAACATTACCGGGAAGACGTCGAACACCGCGCCTTCCCTTCCGACGAGGAAAGCTATCATCTGCCCCAAGCGGCGCGCCAGGCCCTCGACGCATTAGAGAACGTGAGCGCGCTGCGGAAAGCCTGATGGAAATTCTGCGAACGGTTGCCGAACTTCGCCAATGGTCCAGAGAAGAACGCAACGACGGCGGCAACACAATCGGACTTGTGCCCACCATGGGCGCTTTGCACGCCGGCCACGCCTCGCTGATTCGCGCTGCCGTGCGCTCGGTGGGCTTTGTCGCCGTCAGCATCTTCGTCAACCCTACGCAGTTCGGGCCCAACGAGGATTACGCCGTTTATCCGCGCACCTTCGACGCTGACTGCGCGTTGGCCAAGATCGAGGGCGCGGACGTGATCTTCGCTCCCACAGTCGAAGAACTCTACCCCGCCGGAGCGGCCACATTCGTTGAAGTCGAGGGCCTGAGCAATCGCCTCGATGGAGCGTCGCGCCCCGGACACTTTCGCGGCGTTTCCACGGTCGTTGCAAAATTGATGATCGCCAGCGAGGCGGACCGCGCCTTCTTTGGCCAGAAAGACGCGGCGCAAGTCTCTGTGTTGCGGCGCATGGTGAGCGATCTGCGTCTGGCTACGGAAATCGTGGTCTGCCCCATCATTCGCGAGCTCGACGGCCTGGCGCTCAGCTCCCGCAACATGTATCTGCACGGAACTGAGCGCTCGCAGGCCCTCACCCTTAGCCGTGTCATTCGGCAGACCGAAGCAATGGTTGCCGCGGGCGAGCGCCGGGCGAGCGCACTGATTGAAGCTGCCCGCAAGGCTTTCGCAGCCGAGCCGGAGATCCGCGTGGACTACATTGAGCTGGTCAATTGGGCAACACTCGAGCCCGTAGAGACAGCCCTCCCCGGCAGCCTCTTCGCGGTCGCTGCATGGGTGGGCTCCACGCGGCTGATCGATAACACCTTGATGGCGTGACATTGCTCCAGTAGTCCAGTTACAGATGGCGGATTCCAGAGTGAGCCGGGCTTCGACCCCAGGAGAAGCCCGTTGTCGCGGTGTCTTTGCCCTTCATCTGTCGCAGCAAGCAAATACAACAGTACAAGCAAAATGCTCTCCGCCAAGGAGAGCATTTTTGCTAGAGAATCCCGCATCCATCTTCATCACGACTGGCCTTTACGATAAGCAAAAAATGGCGTGCTTCGGACCGTAGTGGGAGGCTGCATCGCTATTCGACCGCTTTCACCAGTTCCGTCAAACCGGGCAAGAAGACGAAGCGAACCAGCGCGCTTGAGTGTGTAGCTTCATCCAGCGTGAGCAGTTGCTTCGCTTTCCAATCTGCCGGGGCCTTCTGGCCGCTCCCCAAATACTCCAGCGCCTGTTGTCCCATGGCCGTGAGTTGCGCAAGCTGGTCGGCGCTCGTGGAGACCTCGGCAAGGCGCGGCGAGGTGCGCATTTGCTGACGCACGGTTGGAAGAGTGCCATCGAGTTGCGTGAACCAGGCGGCAAGCGCGGCGCGATCGGCGGTGTCGCCCTTGGGGTCTGCGAGGATTCGCTTCACCGCCAGCTCGAACCAGTGGCGCGAGAGCGGGTCGGGGCGAACCGCATCGACAAATCCGTCGAGCGCGGTAAGTTGGTCGGTGTGCTGCTTCTGTGCTCTTTCCCCAAAGCTGACGGGTTCAAAAGCCGAAGCGAAGGTGCGCAGGGCGTCGATGTTTTCCGTTCCCGCGAGGTCGCGGAGGCCAGCGTCCTCGTACTGAAGATGCGTCAGCCCGAGGCCTTCGAGTTCAATCGAGACGGAGGCTAGCCGGCGATACATGTCGTCCACATCGCGGACGTTCGCAGGCGACCAGAAACGCTCGGCGATGGCCGCTGTCCGGGGCCAGATACGCGAGTCGATGGTGTGTGCATCGATGTGTTCCCCCCACATGCAGACTTCTCCGCCCAGGATGAGCTTGCGCTGATCGGGCGTGAGGTCCGAAGAGGACGGAAGCGGGTCAGCGAGATAATGCACAGCCGCGGACCGCATTCCGTCGAGATAATAGGGGGCGGAAAGCACGCCGGTGTATCCCAGTTTCGCGCCCTTGGCGAGCGACTCTTCACCACGCCACGACTGCACCACGACATCCTTCGGCAGGCCGGGGGCCAGCACTTCGTCCCAGCCCATCATGTGCTTGTGGAGCCCGGCGATGATCTTCAGGATGCGGGTGTTGAAGTAGACCTGCAGCGCATCGTTGTCCTTGAGGTCGTGCGCCTTCATAAAGGCAACAATGCGCGGATTCGTTTTCCAGTCGGGAGCGGGCGACTCGTCTCCGCCGATGTGGACGTAGGCGTCGGGAAAGATGGTGGACATTTCTTTGAGAAAGCGGCCAATGAAGACGTAGGTCGCGTCGCGCGTGGGATCGATGGCGTATGTGCTTACGCCGAATTCGCGCCGGATCTCATCCGGGGTGGTGCCACTGGCCAGCTCGGGATAGGCGATAAGCCAGGCTGCGCTGTGGCCGGGCATTTCAAACTCCGGCACAACACGGATGCCGCGAGCACGGGCATAGGCGACGATGTGCTTTGCGTCCTGCTGCGTATAGAAGAGTCCGTCGGATCCCTTGGCGGTGAGCTTGGGGTAGATTTCGCTTTCGATGCGAAAACCCTGGTCTTCCGTGAGATGCCAGTGGAAGACGTTGAGCTTGACCGCAGCCATGCCGTCGAGTGTGCGCTCGATGACGGCAACCGGCTGGAAGTGACGGCCACTGTCGACCATGAGACCGCGCCAGGGGAAACGGGGCGTGTCGCGAATGGTGACGGCGGGAATGGCATAGCGGTTGCCATTGGGCTGCACAAGCTGGATCAGAGTTTCCAGGCCGTGCATCGCTCCAACTTCAGTGGGCGCATCGATCTCCGCGCCGGCAGAGGTGACGCGCAGCGAGTAGCTCTCTTCCTCATCGAGCGATTGCACCGGCTGCGAAGGGTGGTCAACCTTGACGATGAGTTTGGTTGTTCCAGCAACGCCGCGTCCGGCATGGCGCAGTCCTGTGGTCCTCTCGATGCGACGCACCGCGCGGTCGATCGCATCGGTGAGGCGAGCATCGGTCGCGCCCGGAACTTCGACGGCGAAGGTCGAGTCGAGCGGAAGCGAACCCGTTCCGATTGTCATCTCGGTGGGCTGAGGGATCAGGCGATTCTGGAATGGGGCTTGTGCGAGCATCGTTACGCTGCAAAGGGCGGCCATCGCTGCTGCGGCCGCCACAAGTTTTAACTCTGTCAAGATGGTTACCTCGTCGTACGAAAGATGTTATGCCTGGCGGTTACAAAAGCTGAAGCAAGCTAAAGTTTTTGCAGCAGGATGTCTCCGCTGGTAGCACCTTCGACTTGCCCCGATACCTGAACGGTTTCGGCGACGCCGGTGATGTCGAGAATCAGTTCATCCGTTCTTCCCTTGACTCGTTTGAGAAGGTCAGGCTGAGCGACACCATGGAGTTTGAGAACCACGTTCGCGAGGCCCGTGACCGTTCCCACGCGCGGAACAAATCGCAGGCGATATTGCTTGGCGGCATCGATGCGCGAAGTGAGGTCGATGGAGAAAGCATTGTTGCGCCAATCGCCGACGGCATTTGCCGCCCACACCTGGGGCGCAGCATTCCAATCGCCCGGCGGCAGCACTGCTGTGTGGAAGGCAGCGAAACGGCGGAAGACGGGCGTTCCGACGCTGGTGATGGCTACGATCCGCAGCGCATCCACAACCGTCGGATCGACGGGCTGAATACGCTTGTGGCCGATCGAGGTGCCTTCGCCCAGCTTCTGCCAAACACCACCAGCACGGCCTTCGATGCGATACTGCCGCACCCGCTCTCCTTTGGCAATGTCTTCCTCGAGAACGACGGTGTCGATCTTTGCCGGAGCGCCAAGCTTCAGCACGACTTCGGCGCCATTTCCTGCGGTCTCTGCCAGGGGTTGAGCAAAGCGCTTCCGAACCTCCGAACCGAAGGACCGCGCCGCGGCACAGTCGGCCTCCGCAAGCAGGCCGTCGCGATTGGCGGGAATGTTGAGCAACAACTGCGTGCCTCGTCCAATGGATCGATAGTAGATCGAAAGCAATTGAGGGAGCGTCAATACCTGCTTCTCGTTCGTCGTGCTCCAGAACCAGTCGGGACGCCGGATGGAAACATCGACCTCGTTCGGCATCCATGTGTCGCCATCGGGATCGCTGTTCAGCGAGGTGGCCGTGCCGGTCTTCGCATCGGCGCGATCAATGCCATTCCAGCAGGGATTCGGAGCGAACCCATCTTCGTTGCCCACCCAGCGGATGGTTGCCGCGGGACCCTGAAAAACCATGGCGTGCGGCTGATATTTGGCGAGAAGGTCGCTGACCGGCGTAGCTGTCGAGCCATCGAACCAGACTTCAACCAACTCGCCGTAGCGAGAGAAAACCTCGGTCAATTGCTGCCGGTACATTGCATCGTAGCGCGCCTGCAATTCGGGTGTCTTGCAAATGCCGCCGGTGATGGCGCCAAAGTGGTCGTCGCGCGGGCAGACATATACCCCCAACTTGAGCCCATATTTGCGGCACGAAGCTGCAACGTCCGCCAGAACGTCGCCACGACCACCGCGCCAGGGCGTGTTGCGAATCCCGTAGTCGGTCGTTTCCGTCTGCCACATGCAAAACCCGCCCTGATGCTTGGCCACAAAGACGATGTATTTGGCGCCAAGTTCGACGGCGGTGCGCGCCCATTCGTCCGTATCCAGGTTCTTGGGGTCAATCACGGAGAGAGGCGTGCTCAGGTTGTCGGATTCAACGTCTTGCCATGTGTTTGGCGCAAAGTGCACGAACATGCCAAGCTCTAGATCTTGCCATGCGATTTGATCGACGGAAGGGAATGCACGGGGTGATGATGGGGCCAATTCTCCTGATGCCTCGCGCGCGAGGCCTGCAAACACTGCGGGAAAGGCACAACGGAGTCCAGTCGCCAAGCCTAACTGTGCGGATCCGAAAATCATCTGACGTCGCTTCATATCTCACCATTTATCTGAAGAGAGAACCGCCATTCTTGCATGTGGCAGTTTCCGCTGGTGTCTGTTTAGTACGAAAGACGCGCTTCTACCTGAAATGCAGGGGAAACGGGCAGGATGCGGCTGAATCTCGTCGCTCCGATTGACCGCTCGCCGCAAGGGTCCGGAGCGCCTGACGAAGTTGAAAGTCATTGAAAAGGCCGCGGTCCGATCCTTTGCGAGAAATTCAATAAATCGATTTCTGATTGGGGAAATAATCGCACTGCGCTGATCGATTGTCAATCAAAAAATCAAGTTGCTGAGCTTTTGGTCTTTCTTCCACCACAACCGGCACCGCTGCGACCGAGAGGACGAACCCGCGCCCGAGGGCCGCTTGGCACGGAGAGCGGATCTCAGCGTGGATATACCTTCTTCTCGCGCAGCGAAATCATGGTAGAAACCAAAGGTAGGGAATACCCCGGATTGACGGTGCCAAGACCCACCATGCAGATTGATAGCCAAGACGTCCTCCTAGTCATTGACGTGCAGAACGGTTTCTGTCCCGGTGGTGCGCTTGCCGTTGCGGATGGGGACGCGGTGATTGACGTCATCCACCGCATCGCGCCGCAGTTCGAGCATATTGTGCTCACGCAGGACTGGCACCCTGCCGGGCACTCTTCGTTCGCTTCGAGTTATGCGGGGAAGAAGCCGTTCGAGCAGATCGAGCTGAGTTACGGCGCGCAGACGCTTTGGCCCGATCACTGCGTGCAGCAGACGCACGGAGCGGAGCTTCACCCCCGACTCGGATTGCCACAGGCGGAGCTGATTCTGCGCAAGGGCTTCCGGCCGCAGATCGATTCCTATTCGGCCTTCTTTGAGAACGACCGCGTGACGCCGACGGGCCTCGCCGGTTATTTGAAGGAACGGAGCCTGATGCGCGTCTTTCTGGCCGGGCTGGCCTATGACTTCTGCGTCGGCTACTCGGCTCTCGATGCGCGGCGCGTGGGGCTGCCGGCGGTGGTGATGCGCGACGCCTGCCGGGCGATCGACCTGAATGGTTCGGTGGCGCAGATCGAGGGCGAGTTTTCGCAAGCCGGGGTGACCGTGATCGAGAGTGCGGCGCTGTTCGGTTGAAACAGCCTTCTTGCCGGTAGAATCGCAACAGGCTCGGCCGACTTCAACGACTGCCTTCAAACCATGTCCCGCAACTTCTACATTCTGGCTGCCACGCTCGGGTTCTTCGCGCTGCTTTCGGCGGGGATGGCGCTGGTGCCTTCGAGCTTTCAGCCTGGGCTGCCCGCCAACGGGTCGCTGTGGCGCACGGTGGCGCTGTTTCTGCTGCTGGCCGGCCTGGCGGCGGCGCTGATCGGGGTGATGAGCCACCTGTTCGAGCAAGTCGACCGGCACAGCGAAGAGACGCGGCAGGCTCGGCGGCGCAAAAACCGCGATCCCCACGAATAGATTTGCGGCAGCGGTCCGGCCAGAAGCCCTTCAGCCGCAATTCCTCTAAAATAGAAAGCTGGGACGTTTTCCCCCAAAGAATCGAGCGAACGCCGATGTATGAAGTCACCGTGGAGGCAGGTTTCTCCTCCGGACACTACCTCCGCAATTACAAGGGCAAGTGCGAGAACCCGCACGGGCACAACTACAAGGTCCGCGTGACTCTGGCCGGCGCGGAACTGGACGCCGCGGGCCTGCTGCTGGACTTCAAGCTGCTCAAGCACGTGTTGCGGCCGGTCATCGAGCGCATTGACCACCAGATGCTGAACGAGCTGGAGCCATTCACGGTGCTGAACCCCTCGGCCGAGAACATTGCCAAATATCTTTACGACCAGACCAACGAGCAGTTGGCCGACATGACCCAGGGCCGCGTCCGGGTGAAGGACTGCACCATCTGGGAGACTGACACGACTACGGCAACATACTACGAGTAGGCGCGCCTGAGTTCCTGCCCGGCGGCCAACCACCCGGCAGGTCCGCGCTCAGTTCATCTGGCTGGACTTCGACTTGAGGTACTTGTCGAAGGGAATTTCAAAATAAAAGAGTTCGGTGCCGTCGGCCTTGCGCAGCTTGTGCAGGTGAAGTTTTCCGCCCCGGAGCGGGTTGTCGAGGTCGGACACGTCATAGAACAGGAAGCCGGCGCGGGTGGTGTGCGGCTCGACCACCAGGGCTTGGTACTCGAAGGTGTTGAAGTCCTCTTCGATGTCCTTGTTGCTGGCCTTGGGTTTGAGCTTGATGCTGGGGATCGGGCCAGGCATCGGAATTTTGGCTCCCTCGCGCTCCTTGCGGGTCATGAGGCGCTCGACATCTTCCGGCTCGGCGGCCTGAATCTTGTCGCCTGCTGCGGTCATGAAGAGAATCCGCGCATCGCGCAGGCTGATGGGCCGGTCGCTATTGTTGGTGACGATCAGCCGCACCGGCATGACGCCGTGGCCCAGATAATCGATGCGGAAGATGGCCGTTTTCTCGCGCGTATCGTAGGGCTCGGCGGCGATGGCCACCTTTTCGTCGTCGTGCACCTCGACCGCGGCAAAGGTTGTCGCCGGCTGCACGGGAGGCGGCGTGTGGTCCGCGGCCATGGCCGGAAGCGCCAACCAGAAGAGAAAGAGCGAACTAACCCCCAAGGTTCTCATCGTGCTCGACTGTATCATTTGAGGGTTAGACCGGGGGAAGACAAATTCCGTCACGCATGATTCTGTTTTTCTATAACATGGCGTTGCTGGCGGCGCTGGTGCTGGGCGCGCCCTGGTGGCTTTGGCGCATGGCCACCACGCAGAAGTACCGCGAAGGGCTGCTTGAGCGGCTCGGTTTCGTCCGGCTCGGCTTGAAGCGAATGGGGCAAACCGACGGCGCGCAACGGTCGCAAGCCCAAGGCTCGGAGGCCGCGAAGGCCCTGGTCTGGATTCATGCCGTCTCCGTGGGAGAAGTGCTGGCCGTCAGCCGCCTGGTCAAGACGCTGGACGCGGAACTCCCCCACTGCTTCATCGCCATCTCCACCACCACACGCACCGGTCAGGCTCTGGCCCGCGAGCGGTTCGGGGCCGACCGCGTCTTCTATTGCCCGCTGGACCTGCCCTGGGCGGTGCGGGCCTATTTGAACGCCCTCCAACCGCGCATGCTGGTGCTGGCCGAGACCGAATTCTGGCCCAATCTGCTGAGCGGCTGCTTTCGTCGCGGAATCCCGGTGGCCGTGGTCAACGCCCGGATCTCCGACCGCTCCTGGCCGCGCTACCGGCTCCTGCGCGGGCTGTGGAAACCATTTCTGAGCCGGCTCAGCGGGGTGCTGGCGCAGAGCCAAGTCGATGCCGAGCGACTCAATGCGCTGGGCTGCCGCCGTCAAACTGTCTCGGTCGCCGGAAACCTGAAATTCGACGTGCGTGCTGCCGAGCAGGCCGAAGCCACTCGCCTCCTGAAATCACTCTTGATCCGGCCCCCAAATAGCAGCACCGTGCCCCATCCATTGCGCGGGCCTTATCGCGAAATGGGTGGGAAGGCAGAACCCTCTTTAGATGCCGGACCAATAGCGACCGATTTGCGGCTGTTCGTAGCTGGCAGCACGCTGGACGGCGAAGAAGCCGCGCTGCTCGAAACCTGGCCGCATTTACTTGAGGCCGACCCACAACTGGCGATGGTGCTGGCGCCGCGCCATCCCGAGCGGTTCGGCGCAGTGGCTGCGCTGCTTGAGAAGTCCGGCATTCCGTGGATTCGGCGCTCCGACTGGCGTTCCCAGCCGGAAGCTTCTCTCCAACCGCTGAATCCTGGCCAGATCGTTTTGCTCGACACCATCGGCGAACTTGCCTCGGTTTACTCCCTGGCCTCGGTGGCCTTTGTGGGCGGCAGCCTGATCCCAGCCGGGGGACACAACCCACTGGAACCGGCGCAGTTCGGCGTTCCCATCGTGATGGGTCCGCACTACGTCAACTTCCGCGCCATTACCGAGGATCTGCTGGCGCATCAGGCCCTCCGCATCAGGGCCAAAGAAGAGCTGGCCGCAGCCTTGATCGAGTTGCTCGAAAACCCCGCAGCAGCCAAAGCCATGGGCGGGCGGGCGAAGCAGGTCTTCGACCAGCAGGCCGGAGCCACACAACGCTGCGTCGAGGCAATCAAGATGCTGCTCGTAGAAGCGGAGCGCCCGGCATGAGCGAGCCTTTTTCGCCGCGCAAGCTGCTGCTGCCGCTGGTTCCGGCCTACCGGCTGGCGCTGCTGCTGCGCGAGATCCGGCTGGGCTCGAAACTGGAACCCGTGCGACGGCTGCGCTGGCCCGTTGTCAGCATCGGGAATCTCTCGACCGGCGGCGCGGGCAAGACGCCTTTGACCATCGCGCTGGCCAAGGCGCTCACCAAGCGCGGCTTTCCTGTGGACGTGCTCTCGCGCGGCTACGGCCGCCAAAGCAAAGTCCCCGCCCTGGTCAGCCCCGATGGAACCGCCGAAGAGTTTGGCGACGAACCGCTGCTGATTGCCCGCGAAACGAGCGTCCCAGTCTACGTGGCTTCGCAACGGTATGAGGCTGGTCTGTTGGCCGAGGCCGGCCAGCCTGATCCGCAGTTCCGCGCCATCCATATCCTCGACGACGGCTTTCAGCACCGGCAACTCGCCCGCGATGTAGACATTCTGCTTCTCAATGGCCGCGACTGGCAGGATGGCGTGCTGCCCGCTGGCAATTTGCGCGAGCCGCTCAGCGCTGTCCGCCGCGCGACCGTCTTAGCCATTCCATCAGATGAGCCGGAACTGGAAGCAGAATTGCGCACCTGGGGTTGGAAAGGCCCCATCTGGCGGCTGCATCGCGCGATGGAGGTCCCCGCCGTCACTGGCCCCGTCGCTGCCTTCTGCGGAATCGCCCGGCCCGCGCAGTTCTTTGATGGCCTTGAAATCGCTGGCTTGAATATCGCCGCCCGCGTCGCTTTTCGAGACCACCACCGCTACACCGCCGCTGACCTCGACTGCATGACGACCGCCGCGCGCGCTGCCGGAGCCACGGCGCTGATGACAACCGAAAAAGACTTCGTCCGCCTGGGAAAGCTCGCCTCCGCCTTCCCCGAAGCCCTTCCGCTCAAAACGGCGGGCCTGACCGTTGCGATCGAGAACGAGTCCGCCGTCATCGACTGGCTTGTGGGCCATCTTGCGCCGATTGATCCGGCCCCCCAATAGAAGCACCGTGCCCCATCCATTTCGCAAGCATTATCGCGAAATGGGTGGGAAGGCATAACACTCTTTCAGGGCCTGAGCAATAGTCCTCTGCGCCCATCCTTGTGAGAAAATCAGAGCTTGCCAACCCAGTCCAAGATTCGTCTGCTTGTGGTTCGCCTTGGCGCCATGGGAGATATTCTGCACGCGCTGCCAGCTGTAACGGCGCTGCGAATCGCCCATCCCGGCTGGGTCATCGACTGGGTGGTGGAGCCGCGCTGGCGGGCGCTGCTGGCCGCTGAAGACAGCATCGGGCGCCAATCTAGCCAGGGTCCCGCACAAAAGCAGACCGTCCCGCCCGCAAACACACAGCCGCTTGTGGACCACCTGCACTTTGCTGCGACCAAAGACTGGCGTAAAGCACCGTTCAGCCGCCGCACTCTGCATGAAGTCAAGGCTTTGCGCGCCGCCCTCAAAGCCGGCGAGTATGACGCAGTGATCGACCTGCAAGGGGCAATCCGGTCGGCGGTACTCGGGAGCATGGCTGGCTGTCGGCGATTCATCGGCGAAGAGGAACCGCGCGAGCGGGTTGCGCGCTGGCTGTTCACCGCGCGCGTCGCCACCCAGGGCGTGCATGTGATCGAGCAGGATGTAGAACTGGTCTCCTCGATCGCAGGCGACGAACTAACGCCCGTTCAGCCCTGGCTGCCAACCGACCCGGCCGCCGAAGCTTGGGCAGACGAAATTCTGCTACCCTCATCCAACCTGCCTGTCGTGCTCATCAACCCCGGCGCCGGCTGGGGCGCCAAGCGCTGGCCGGTGGAGCGCTATGCCGCTGTTGCGCAAGGGCTCATCGAGCGGGGCTGCCGCGTGCTGGTGAATGCCGGCCCCGGCGAGGAGCCGTTGGCGGAAGCCATCGCCACCGAGACCGGCGGCGCGGCCCTACCGCTCTCCTGCACCCTGGCGCAGTTGATTGCCATCACACGCCGCATTTCTCTGTGCATTGCCGGCGACACCGGCCCGCTTCACCTGGCCTGCGCTCTTTCCAAGCCCGTGGTCGGCATCTATGGCCCCACAGACCCCAGCCGCAACGGCCCCTTCGGAACGCGATTCAAGGTGCTCCGCAGCCCGGAAAGCCGGCACGACCATACCCGCAATGAGACGCCCGAGGCGGGCCTCTTGACCATTCAGCCGGACCAGGTGCTGCAGGCCGCCGACGCGCTGCTTTATCCTGAGACCACCATTAAATCAGACTTCGTGAACCCATCCGAGACCGCCCAATGACCGAATCCGGCAATCCGCCCCAACCCATCGCTACCAATCCGGACTGGATCGCCCGCTGGCAGCAGGTGGCCCGACGTATCCGCGTGCCCCTGGGCTTTTTGACGGCAGCGC
>Ga0255352_1000361_pt1 | contig 25648 bp, 39 predicted proteins | sample HBST0metaG_FD_189939 | JGI IMG/M metagenome (GOLD analysis project Ga0255352, IMG submission 189939) | Peat soil microbial communities from Stordalen Mire, Sweden - H.B.S.T0 | ecosystem: Environmental > Terrestrial > Soil > Wetlands > Peat | place: Sweden: Norrbotten County, Stordalen Mire...
GAAACTGCCGCGCCGATCTGGACAATCGCCGGGCCGAACTCGATCACCGAGACCGGCAATTCAGTGGAAACGGCATCCTCTTCGACGACGCCTTGGATCGCGCCGCCCAGCGTAGACGCCAGCGCCGCATGATATTCGTCGGTGCCGTAGATCACGGCCAGGCCGCGCTTGAGCGTGGTTGCCGCCGGGATCAGGCTTTCTTTCATCTGGGGCTCCTTCGGCCCTTTTACCGAAACAGAAATGTTCGACATCGCGTGCCCTCCTGGGGCTGTCAAAGTGTGCCGGGCAGACGGTGGCTACCCAGCTAAAGCCCACGGCGCCAACCTCGCCGCCGCCAGAATCAACATCTGGCAGTCAGGTTCTCTACACCGAGCCGGCGCTCATACCGCCAGCCATGGTCAACTCGGGCTTCTCGGCGACAACCTCGTCGAGCGCCTCACCAAAGTTGAGCTTCGGATTCTCCTTCATGCGTGCGTGCGCGGCATCGGTCAGCGGATCGCCGCTCGACTTGCTACCGCCAGAAACCTTTCCGCCTTCGTAGAAGGTCGCATTCGGCACGATCTTCTTCAGGCCCTCCATGAACTCGACGAGCATCTGGAAAGGCGCAACCTGCGGCTTCTTGCCATCCTGGTCGGCTTCGCCAAACTCGATGGTTGTAGTCGCCTTGGCCAGCTCCTCGAAGACCAACGGCAAGCCAGCCCGGTCGAAGGCTGGAACCCACTTACCCTCGCCTTTCAGCTTGTTGATGGCTTCGACAACCCGAGCCTTGGTTTCTCCGGTGGCGATGGCCGTTTCACGTTCAGCGAACTTGGCCGTCTGCGCCTTCGCGCTGGTTTCAAGCTCCGAGATTTTGGTTTGGAGCGGCGCGGTCGCCGCGGTTATCGCCTCGGTGGCGATGCGCTTCACATCCGCTTCGCTGAACTCCTTCGAAGCGCCCTTGCCGAATCCCGGCACATGCTCGGCGAACCAGGCAGAGATCTGCTCGCCAATCGACTTATCGTTTTCAGCTCCCACGGTTTCCTCCTCACCGAACGCAAGTTCAACGAACTCGCGGCCGGCGTCGTCAAAATTGAGATTTTTCAAGCCTTTTACTTCAGGAGGCTGCGCACCCAGCCAGCCCACATGCCGCAGGCCGCCCACTTTGCCATCGGCGTCCAGGTAGAACGCGGCCGAACGCTTCTTATAACGCCCAGTCTTGCGTGCTTCGTCAAATGCCGGGTCGACCTGCTTTTCTTTAGCCAGCAACGTGTCACCATCGAGCGCCAAGCGCTCGATCCAGCCAAAAGCCGGCGCGTCGGTCTTCGGATGGCCGACACATACCGGCGCTTCATGGAAATCCGGATCATAGTTGCGCACAACGCGTTCGAGATCTTGCCGCGTGATATTGATCTTGCCCTGCGGCCGGTAATCTCCGGCGCGGAAGATCTCGATCCAGCCACGCGGCGCTTCACCGTGCTCGACGCTCTTGCAGTATTTCTCTTCGAAATTCTTGATGCGATCTTCGTCGAGGCCCTGCTTCTTCGCTTCGGCGACGATCTTATGTGCCGTGGCAACCTTGGCATCGGCGGGCACATTCTTTTCATGCCCGAACATCTTCAAGGCTGAGTCGATGTGTTCCTTGTCGATAGGAAGATGCCAAGTGGAAATATCCTTGGCGTCGCCTACATACGCGAAATCGTCCGCTGAATGCGGCTTACCATCGATCGTCTTGGTGAGTTCTGCCATCGATCCAAGTATCGCGGGATAGAAAAGGCGCGTGGGCGCGCAGGACGCGCGCGGCGCGGGCGTCTATCTTGCGGATAAATTGCACAGTGTAGGAATGGAATCTCTAGGTTTTATGCGGCGATCAGGGAGCCAAAGCCCTCTTGCGGAACGAGCGTGCGCGCCAGCATCGGCAACCGTTCCAGGCCGCCCTCGCTTGCATTCGGATCAATCTTGAGCGCTTCCTCGGCCGGAATCGGCACCACCGAGCAGCGGCAATTGAAACCGGACGGCGGATAAATCTTACGCCAAACGGGATCGATCGCGCGCGCAATAAAGCCATCGAGCGCCGCGTGCTCCGGCCGTACCCGCAGATCGCCTACCGTCCAGTATTGCCAAAAAGGCAGCGCGTCGACCATGTGTGGTTCGCTCATTTGTTCCAGACGCCCGGCGGAATAGATTTTCTGCATCACCGTCTGAAAAGCTGTATCGAGCGTGAAAGCATTGATATTGGCCACGCCGGAGGCCGTCGTGAGCTGGTCGGCAGCTTTGCGAAAGTCGCTTGCCGTTTCGCCTTTCTTGGCACCCTCGGCCAGCGCATCTTGTACCTTCTGCACCAGGCGCAGATCGGCCGCGCCAGCAATCGTAAATGCGTTGCGGCGATACTGCGACGTGAGGCCATCGAAAATCTGCTTGGTAACCGGCGTCAGATCGCGGATGCGCTCGGCGGTTTCATCGCCGCCTACATCGAAGGCGGCACTCACCGTGTCATCGTCTTCGGCAAAGTGCACACGCCGCGAGGTGGTAGCCAGCGGCAACCGCCGATGCGTCTTGGCATAGGCGTGCCTGACCACCTGCAGACGGCCGAGCACGTCGGCCGCCGCCATGTGCCGCGCCAGCAGCGTGCCGAGCTGTTCGCGGAAGTTGGCATCGTGCGGCGCGGCGAGATGAACGCGGATCGCCATGCTACTCGCTTACCTCGACCGGCTGCGCGGAGGCCGCGACTTGGCGCGTCCGATGCGCCAGCAGCGGATCGGCGCCTGTTTTGAGCTGCTCGACCAACTCGTCGAACTCGTGCTGTTCCTTTGCGTCCTCGGCAAAGGTATCGCCATCGTCCGGGGCGCCCAAGTTCGCGGGCGCTGCCGCGCTCGCACTAGGCACCAGTGGCAGGTCTGGATCTTCGCCTTTCACCAGCGGCACATCGTAACGATTGGACACGTAGCCGGCCGTTATCTGTTTGCCCATCTTCTGCACGCCCATGTCGACGACCAGGCGGTCTTTCAGGTTCTCTTCTTCGCCAACGTTGAAGCTCCACTTCGGCATCGGCGCGTCCGGACCATAGTTCCACAGCACCAGCCGCCGAACGAGCTGAGAATTGATGACCGAAGCTACGGAACGCGCCAACTCGGCCACGCGCGTATCGAGCGTCTCGGTGTGTGTCTGCCCTTGCGCATTCGAGCCGTGGCCGCCCTCGTTGCCAAAGCTGGTCAGCGTCTCGCCGAGAATCTTTCGCGCAATCGAGTATTGCATCGCTTCAAAGAATTTCTCGTATGTGGCCGGATCTTGCGAACGAGCGATTTTGAGCAGCTCGGTTTCAAATTTCAGATTTTGCGGTACCGCAATTGCGACACCGTCCACGATCGCCTGCGCAATACTAGCCGCCTGTTGCCGTTCTTCCACGTTGTCTGCATCGTTGTAGTACACAACTGCGGTGCCAGGGCCTTTTTCGGCGAACTTCAGCCACAACCGTTCCAGATTGCGCTTGAACCAACTCGGCCAGAATACCGACTTGAGGAGCGGCCGTCCCATACGATTGCGGCCGCGTTTACGATAGGTGAAGACCAGAAACTTTTCTTCGGGCACCAGATCACCACTCGACGCCCAAGGTTGCTTCAGGAATTGCAGCGGTCCAATCTGCGGCTCATAGCGGCTGCCAAACAAGAAAAGCTCCTGCGGGCAGTCGTTGATGCCCACCAGAGATGCCTGGCCAGCGCTTGTATCGAAGACCTGTTCTTGCACGGTGAAGCCGTAGCCTGGCGCATCCAGGACACAATCCAAAACCGAGTGAAAATCCTCAACGTTGGCGAGCTGATCTTTGACAAACTGCGCCACATCGAGCGCGAGCTGGCTCTCGTCGCCGGGCGAGACATCGTGATCGCGCTCCAGCACCTTCAGGCGCAGCGTTTCGAGAGCATCGGCGACATCCTCGTCCTTGTCTTCCAGCTCGCGGTAAAGCAGCATGGCCTGCGGATGGTTGTAGACCATCGTGGCCCAGATCATCGAAGGATTGCGGAGACCACCGAAAGCCAGCGAATTGCTATAGAGCGAGAGCTGCGATTGATACAGCGCTTCCTGCGTCACAATTTCGCCGCGCGGCGGCAGCGGCGGCGCTTGAAAGGTCTTTTCATCGGCCATTAGAACAATCCTCCTAGCAGCGTGCTCGATGGCGCTACGCCGGTTGTTTCCATGCCCAGGCCGCAGACATCGACATCCGCGGCCAGATCGGCCAGTGCCTTGGCCCAGAACACATCAGCATGGGCAGTGAGTTTTTTCTTTTGTCCGCCGGCTACGGCGCTATCGACCTCGATGCGCGGAGCGTCAAAGGTTACGCCGCTCGACGTTGCCTGGCGCTTGATCGCTTGAAACTCAGTGCGGATGCAGCCGTCGTAGGGGATGCGCGAACGCATTTTTTCAAGATTTCGTTTGATGCGAATCGCCAGATCGGTCTTTAGCCGAACGCCATTGTCGTTCGTGCCGCTGAAGCTCACGCCGAGAATCCGGCCAGGATTCGCTTCGTCAAAGTCGTCGTAAAGTCCAACGCCCATGCCCGTTTTGTCGATCGCCGTATGCCTCGTCAGCTTCACCACCGGATTCATGATCCTGAATTGATTCGGGAAGCTGATATTGTGCAGCCACGCCACCAGCCGCGTATGCGCGACATCGCCCAGTTTCTCGTCGAGCCACAGGCAGGTCGCATCGTGATCGCGGGCCACATCGATTCCGGCCGACAGCGGACCGTGCTTGCCGTCGGCTAATTTCTCGGCAAAATCTTTCAGCGCCGTTACCGGCGAGGTGTGATCGAGATGTATTAGCGTCGCGCCCAGGTCGTTGTCTTCGCAGGCAGCGATCAAATCGAGCGTCAGCCACGCGCCGGTGGCTTTCAGGAAGGTGCAGCAAAATTCCTGGTTCCATGTATCGTCGTCGTTCAAGCCGAGGCGCATTTCCTCGATGTTGATTGGGCAGCCTTCGCGCACGGCCATGTACACATCGACCCAGTGGCCGCTCCAGCCGTCTTTCTTGACCGGCAACTCGGATGGCGCGACGCCCAGGTCGAGTCCGAGCTGGCGCGCGATGTCGTAAAACTTTCCCTGTTCGCCGTTGGGCGTCGAGAGTACGCGCAGCTTGTGGCCGAGTGCGACCTGGCGGAAGACCGCGGCGAAGATGGCATAGCTGTCTTCGTGATGCGCGAATTCGTCCAGGATGGCGTTACCGGGATAGCCGCGCGCCGTACGTGGATTCGCCGGCAGCGCGATGATCCGCGAACCGTTCGGAAAGCTGATGCGCTGCTGTATGGCCTCGATCCGGCCCAGCGTGTCGATAAAATCTTCGTCCTGATAGAGCTGCGCCGTGCCGCCCATGAGCTGCAGGTTCTTCTGGCAGGTCTCGATGAATTCCGTCGACTGCGCTTTCGACGCGCTCAGAACAGTCCACGTATCATTCGGACGGATCAGGCAACCATCCTCGTCGCTCATGATGGCTTCGAGGCCCGTGGCGTAGCTGTAGCCAATACGCGCCGACTTCACTGCGGCCTTGAATCGTGTGTGATCGTCGATCCAACGCTGCTGATAGCCCCGGAGCTGAATCACCGGCGGCAGCTTGATCTCTTTTTTCGGAAACTCGAAACTAGGCATGAGCCGGAGCCTCCGAGGCTACCGGCGGCAGCCCGAAGACGCGCTCGCGGAGCCGGTTAATGTCTTCGACCGTCAGCTCGCCCTTGCGCAGCTTGCCGGCTGCCTTTTCCGTCTCGGCCTCCATCTGCTTGCGTTTCTGCTCGGCTTCCAGCTCAAGCTGAGCAACGCGTCGCTCATCGACAGCCACTCGACGCTCCTGGATCTCGACACGCTGAATGCGCGTCATGGCGAGCGTAAGATTCTCCAGATTTTTTACAAAGAGCAATTTATTGCCCGCGCTGGCGCTCTGCATCAAGGCAAAGACTTGGTCGCGCAGGGCATTCACCACTGCGGCGTTGGCACCGTCAAGATCGCATTTGGCAAAAGCCGCCGCGAACTCGCGCGCCTGCGCGCTCTCGCGCAACACGAACTGCCTGGCTTGTCGCACACGTAGATCGAACCAGCGTTGCAGTGTGGATTTCGGCAGCTTCATGTCGGGGAACTGCTCCAACACTTTCAAATCGAGCGTTTCCCAATCGACAAAACCGCCGGCATCTTCTTTCCACTTTTCGCTAAATGGACGCGCAGACTGCTCCGCGATCTCAAGCCAGGTGTGGCCGCTATCGTAGAGCGTCTGGATCGCGTCGCGCGCACTCTGCGGCAACAAGTCGATCTTGAGCGGTTGATGCTTCACACGCGGTTCGCCGGTTTTTGGTCTGGGCTTGGTCATGTCTAGGCAAACAGCACATCGTCGTTGCTACGCCCTGCCGTCACAAAGCGCAGGCCAGTAGCTGTTAGCTGGATCATGCTCAGCTCGACTCGGCCGGTGATCTCATTGGTCTGGGACTTGAAGTCGATGTAATCGAGCACCTGTAGATCCTGAAGAAGCGTGACGACCTGGTCGCGCCCCACCGTCTGCCCAAGTTTCTGCAGCATGGCCCAGACCTCGAAATCGTCCATCCGCGAGAACTGATTCTCGTGGCCCTGCCGGACGAGCTTCAAGATGATTCCGCGCCGGCGCCGCGCCTGGATCAACCCCCGCTCCGATGCGAATTCAATTCCCATGACGTTCCGTCTCCTCTGCTGTATCCAGCCGTGCGTGCAAACGCTCTACCGAGTTCGACAACGACTGTAAGACCTGGTCCTGCTGGTCAAATCTCTCGTATACACTCGGAAATTCGCGCGCCGCGTAAATCGCCATTCGCTCGACCTCCTCGAATTGGCGCTTGCCCTGCTCGGCCAGATCGCTCGTCGCATTGGCCATCTTGGTCTGCGCTTCCGCCGTCTGGTGCGTGCTGGTGACGATGGAATTAAAGCTGGTCGAGATGATGTCAAGCAGGCGCGAGAAAAATGGCGCCAGCAAAGCTAGCGCGATGATCGCTACGACCGGCCAAGGCCCCCAGGAAGTCAGAAGCTGAAATCCCTCGACCGGCTGCCGTTGGATCAAGCCAAAAGCTGCCAGAACCAGGGCGGCCCCTCCAGCCGAACTCAAACCGACCTTCACGTACCGTAGCCACCCCGAACGAAAGCCAGCCGAGATCTCGCTCGGCATCTTTGCAGCCCCCAGATCCAGCGTCGTCATCGTGCCCAACTCCCCCTCCTCAGCTTTCGAACTCTTGGCGTCATCAAACCTCTCCCCGTACCCCTCAACGCTGCCACGTAAAAATACCCCAGGCGCATACCTTTTGCATGGGTGGTACGTTCCCCTCAGTTGGCTTTTTCGATGCCTTAAAACGCCTTAATACGATTTCTCCCTTTTGGCCGCTCAATCCACCCTTTTGCCGCCTTTGATGGGGCCGTAAACGACCAGCGCCAATAAATCGTTTGGATAGTACGCTTTCCAGTATTTCGGCCACCGAATAACACGGCAAAAAAGCATTTTTGCGACCGGGACGTACCGCCAGGAGATGTTCAGATCGCCCCCGGTCTCTCCCATAAAATCGGAGAATTTCATACTCAAATATTTCGCGGATCGAGCCTTGATACGTTCCCAATGGGCGCGATCAATCTCCTGAAACTCGAAATGCTGCTCGGGATATCCTTCCTTTTTCATCCGCATTTTCCGTAGAGACAGACTGCCGGATCGGGTAAGGGCGCAACAGGCTCCCTTACCCGCCGACTCCTTATTAAGCGGGAGTGCCGAAGCTGATGGCGATCGAAGCCGTTCGCCCGGTCGGTTTGGCTACGGTGACGGTGCCCGTCGCGCTAAAGGTCTGCACGGTGCCGTCAGCGTCGGTCACCACGGCGCTCACGGAAACCGTCGCAGTGCCGGCAGCCACGGCCGCAATTGTGGCCGAGCCATCGGCGCTGTCTGTCAACGTGGCGATCGATAAGTCGCTGACCGAAAACGTCTGACTCGTAATCGTGGCGCTGGGGGTTTGTGTGGTGCCGTCGGCTTCCAGCGGAATAACCGACGCGACGACCGATTGACCGGCCGTCTCAGAAATGGAATTCAAAGTGCCCATCTGCTTCTCTCCTTGAAACAAAATTGCAACTGCGGTTGTGTGTTTCCGTTTACGGCGATGCCAGTGTCGAAAGATCCACCACTTCCATGCGCGATTTTTCTTCCCTTTGTCCATCGCCAATTCCTTGCGAAATCCCTTAACCGATCTCTTGCAGAATCGAGAGCACCGCTTCCTGCTTCGCCGCCGGCCACAGCTTCAGCATCGATGCCCACAGCAGCACATGACACTCGTCCACGTACTTTTGCCACCAAGCAAGCGTCGCCGGCTGATTCTCACCCCAGGTGACGAACTGAATCTTGCCGTCAGCGGTGTATTTCGGCGCGACCATGCAGTGGCCACCCCAGCCGCCTGGCGTCCCTTGCTGGCCGCTCACCACATCCCATAGACCAGAGCTTTGCGCGGAAAGCGGCAATTCTGCGCCCATGTAAACAGATTTGAAATAGGCAATTGCCTTGCGGACGTGGTCCAGGTTTTGTGGATCGGGCGAGACATATCCAAGCAGCGTGTCGCCGGCAAAGCCGTCGCGCTTGATGCCGGCCAGGATGTCCATCTCAATGCCGCCCTGGTCTGTGTTTGGATCGTTGGGATCGTAGCCGCAGTATTTCTTGTATGCGCCCTCGACAATGCTGTCGAGCGCCGTAACGATCTTGCCCTCGGCCAGCGTCGCCACCTGCAACGAATGCGCGAGCCCGGCGATCGTACAGTCACCAAGACCATCCGGCGCGCTAGGCGGGTTGTTTGGATCGGGACCGTTGAGCATCATGCCCCAGTCGGTAACGCCGTCGGTATTGTCGGCTGCGGCGGGAGGCGCGGGCAGCAAAGCCATAACCTTATGCGCCGCCAGCCGGTGAGCTGCGCTGTGCCGCACAATGGGGCGGCCTAATTTTAACTGCGATCGATCGATCATGATTCCTCCGCGAACCATTTGTCGAGCGTGGACTTGATCTTCCCTTCGGCTACTTTCGGATACCTTGGCACGTCGATCTTCATAACCTGTGCGGCAGCATCGTAGGCATAGTCGATCTCGACCTCGCCGAGAATCGTGTCGTGGGTGATCGTCCCCGACGGCAAAGGCAGAGTCACGCCGGTTGCCGCCAGCTTTTGCTGCTTGGCGGCGACCTGCTCAGGCGTGAGGTGATAGGTAAGCGTGTCCATACGATTCCTTACTTGCGCGGGCTGGAGGCACTCCAATCGGATTGGGTTATGAGCCCGTCGATTGGAGACAGCCCGCGCAAACTTAGTTAGGGGAGCGGCTTAGGAATCGGCGCGCCCGGTACAGGCGGCGGCGGCGGTACAAGATTCGGCGCACCAGGTGCAGGCGGCGGTGGCGGCCCAGGATTCGGCTGATTCGGATCAGGCGGAATCGGCGGCCCTGGAACGACGGGTATGGCTTCTGCAACATCCTCAAGCGCATGTCCGATTTTTCCAAAGAAACTCATAATGCTCCTCTCATTTGTTTGTTACGGGTTAACGCGGATTGCAGTGCTTCTTTTCGCGAGTGCTGCGCAAGCTGGTTAAAATCCCAGCGCTTCAGCTTGCCACAGCGCTACCGCATACGGCGCGCCTGCGGTGCTGGCAATCATCTGCCGGTCGCTTGCGCTCCAATACCCCGCGACCGCCTTGAGATGGATTGCGCGTTTCGATGCTTTGGCTTTTACTTCGCTCGTCGACTCAGTCGAGGAAACGTAGCCGTCAATGACATGCACCGCCGCATCCAGCGATGCAATTACCACAACGCCAGCCGAGCGGCTGTTGCTATTCTTCACGGATGCAGTCTGGAGCAGCGCATCGGTATCTTCAACGGCTGTATCCACTAGCGCCTTGATATTGCTCCACGCTGTCGTTTTGGTCGCGCTCGATGTTGCCGAAAGATAATCGGAGAGTGGTTTTTCCAAGTTCGTCAGGTCGGTTTCGACGGTCGTTAGAGCGCTGGTCGCGCTCGCCGAATCCGAACCGTTGGTACTTACCGCCGAATAGATCGTGATGGCCTCGTTCAACAGGCTCACGGCCGTCGGCAGGTAGGCGTTGATCTCGGTCACAACCTTGTTCACGTCGCTGGCTGAGCAGCCGGCCGTAGGCAGAGTGCCCAAGGTCAGAAGCACGATGAGCATCCAGGCCCCGAGCTTGGCCTGCGTGCCGGTCGAGCCACTGTTGTTCGTCGCGCTTCCCGAGCCGGGATCTTTGGCGAGCAACCCAAGCAACGCCGTGGCCAGCGCGGAGATGAGCGTGACGAGCGTGCCGGTTCCCGCCGTGCCCAGTGTGATGCCCTGTTGCGACAGCACTCCGGCAACGGTTGCAACGCAAATCAGCAAGCCAGCCACCGAGGTCTTCGGATGTTTCCAAATGTTCGAGATGAGATTCATTGATTCCTCCTCCGGGGCAAACCCGGCATTTGCATTAAGCCGCTGTCTGTGCGGCCGCCGGACCGTCCGGCTGGAGGTCGTATTGCGTAAGGTCAAACTCCGCTATCAGCGCACGGAGCGACGCGGCATATTGCGGGTTGGTCGAATACCCACAAAGCTGTAGCTCAGCACAAAAATGCGAGGGATCGTCCGCCACGATCATGGCCGGACGGTAGCGGGATGTCAGCGCCAGCAGCACCGCGTGCGCGGCGAAACAATCAGTTGGCGATGCGTAGCGCGCGAACTTCGCCATCTCGGCCGTGCGCCGGCCGTCCACAAACTCGCTGGTTTTGAACTCCGCATAGCTGTCGGCCTGCGCGTGAGCGACCGCTTTGATGCCGAAAAAGTTGTTGGCTTGCTGCGCCAGAGCGGATTTTCCCCATCCACTTTCGAGGATGGCCTGCGCGATGGTCACGCTCGCCGGCACGCTCCATTTCTTCTGCGCCGCCTGCGCTGCCGGAGCCACCATTTTCAAAAACAAATTCTGCTGAGTGTTCATCCGCGCCTCGCGCTCCGGTGCAATAGCGTGGCGGCCGAACAATGTTTGAAGCATGATTGCTTCTCTATTGCCCGGCACGACGCACGTTTGCTCTGGCTCCCCGCGATCCTTTCTTGTTTAAGAATTCGCGGTGCCATCCCGGAGGATGTGAGTCAAGCGTAGGCGCGATGCGCCTGCATCAGCGGCGCGCGTGGCCCGCAGGTCGCGCGTGTCGATCTGGTGTCAAAATTGGCATTAGTGCTGGAGAAAAGCGGCGATTGATAGGGGAATTTAAGCGGCTAGCGGATAGTTTCCGATCAGCAGTTCGTGCACACGCTTGCGATTGGATTGGCCACTGAGCGTATAGAGTACACCAACTCGGCGCAAAGAAAATCCATATTGCTTGGCGGCAGCACGCGCTTCGGCGTGATCCTCAAAACTCATTAGCCACGTCGCGTGCAGCTTCGCCAGGCGCGCAAACATCTCCGCTCTGCGCTCGCGCGTGAGCGGCACATAACGACCGTTGGGCTCGTATTCGATGTAGGGTGGATCGAGATAAAAAAACGTATCGCGATGGTCATAACGATCGAGAACATCGGCAAAATCCCGCTGCTCGATCAGTACGCGCGCCAGGCGCGCGGAGGTCTGCTCAAGCAGTGACCGTATCGTATCCAGAGGGCGTTTGATGCGCGGATACATGGCGCTGGCTCGCGCAAAATGTTCGCCTTTACCAGAAAAGCTGTACCAGCTCAAATAAGCAAATCGCAGCGCGCGATCAATCTCGTCATTTGGAGGAACTTCAGCGCGTAGCTCGCGGAAGCGACCGGCGTGGACGCACTCTTGTTCGAACCGCTCGGCCAGCTCGGCCGGCCTATGCTTGGCCACACGAAAAAAGTTGATGAGGTCGCCATTTACATCGTTCAACACCTCAAGCGGCGATGGCTCTTTGGCGAAGAGCAGCTTTGCGCTTCCGGCAAAGACTTCGACGTAATTGCGATGCGCGGGGATAAGCGGAAGCAGCGTCTTCAAAAGCTGTTGTTTGCCACCAGGCCAACTGATAGGACTTGCCATGTCCATCAGTATCGCTCGCATGGTTAGCGAAGACAAGGCGAAGATAGCAATATTCGTCCCGCGTTTCTCATGCCAAATACGATTGTTAATTTGTCTGCAGGATGTAGGCAAAAATGAATCGAAGGATCAAGTAGACCAAACCGGCGCTGAGGCTGAAGGCCCATAAGGCGGCGAATATCGCCCAGAAAATTGATCGCGGCGTAAGAGAAACTGACTTTTCAAGTGGTTCCTGAGCATCGAATAATGTCATCGATTATGCTTCCTGACCGATGCAGGCTGGCCAATCCATTTGATTACCTCGCCAACAATAGAAAAATTCCCTTCAGCGCGCATAACGCGCACCTGAATTCGCGGTGAAATGTGCTGTGGAACCAACATATAGGTATCCCCGTCTTTACGGAGCCATTTAATCGTAATGCCGTCACCTTCTCGCGCGGCAACCATGCGTTCAACTAATTTTCGTGGATCTCGACGTGAGGTATCGACGATCACTATGTAGCCATCGCCAATGATCGGTGTCATTGAGTCGCCTGCAACCTTTAAGGCAAAAAGTTCGCCAGTAGCCGGGAACCACAATTTGGGCAACATTAAAACCTGGGCAATTTCTCTTTCGTCTGTTGCGCGAGGGGTTCCAGCTGCTACCGGGTCGCGTAAAAGCGGAATCGGTCGGGTTATGGTTGTGCCTGAATCCAATCCACTTCCAGCATGTAGAGCATCCGCTAAACCAGACTCCATGATGAAGTAGTCCTTTAGTTCTGCATTGACAGTCAGGGTGGAGAGCTTTGCCAATATGCGAGGGGCAGGGCGATCTGTGCCTTTTTCCCAGTTAGATACAGCAACCTGGCTAACCCCGAATAAATCCGCAAACTCCTTTTGCGTCAACCCTTTTGCTGAGCGAACAGATCGGATATGCGCACCTAGCGCACGGGTCATTTGCGAAAAAAGCGTACTTTTACCGTTGACATTCATATAAGCGCGCTTATACTTAACCTGTTCTTCCGGAGTTTCAATTTGAACACCCATTTTAGCCCGGTTCAAACAATTTTGCGCGATCAGCAAAAACGTAGGGTCAATTATTCGGCGTTGGCGCGGGAGTTGGACGTGACGCCACAACATGTTCGGCGCGTGGCTCTTGGGATGAGTACTTCGGCGCGAGTGCTGAAGCGTTTGGAACGGGAATGGCGGCATATTGAACGCCTGGCGGAGCGTGCGGCATGAAGCAATCATCACGCTCACAATCTTCGGCTAGTGCCCGAATCACGTCTACGTCAAAAGCACAGGAAAAATTCCCCGCTATTTTGCAGCAGGAACTCTTCGACAGGCCCAATTCGATCGTTCCCGGCTCTCTCAACGACGCCGGAATGATCCGCGCCTCCTTGGTCGAGGCTATCCGCAAATCCGCGAAAAGCCGCGAAGAACTTGCTGAAATCATGACGCTGCTTACCGGCACCGAAGTCACGGCAAGACGGATCAACGCATTTACCGCGGAATCGCGGGAGGATTTTCGGTTTCCAGCAGAACTAGCTCGCGCTTTCTGTATTGCCACCGACGATTTTTCTCTTTTGCGCAACCTGATCGAAGCAGCTGGCTACTACGTCGTCGATCAGGCTGAATTCGAGATGCTCCAGCTCGGCCGCGAATATCTGCGGCAGAAGCGGGCGAACGAAAGGGTCGAATCGCTCGAAGCGCGGCTGCGGGGGGTAGAACTATGAGCGCCGCCCTACAGCTCGCCATTGTGCCCTCAGCCGAGCAATGGATTTCGGCCGAGGAAGCGATGCAGATTACAGGCTGGACCGATCGCTGGCTGCGCGCAAAAGTTGCGTGCGGAGCCGTTATCTCGCGTGAATCAACGCAAACTGGACCCAATGGTCGCCCAGTCCGCGAATATCTCCTAAGCTCCCTTCCCCTGTCTCCCTCCCAGGCGGTGCAGACACACCTGACCGTGGTCGCACCGCCTGCGGCCTCATTTGGGCCGCTTTTCGCGGGCGTTTCCGCTAATTTATCGGAGCGTATTGTGCTTCCCGATTCTGATAGTCAAGCCCAGGCAGAGCAACGCCTGGCGATTCTGCGGCCCGTACTCGATTACCCCGACGATCCCGAGCGGTTCACCGCGCTGGCTCTGCCAGACGGCCGCCGCGTAACCTCGGTCGAAAAAATGATCGAGTACGTCGCGGCCGGTGCGAACGTTTCCTCCCGGACCATCAAGCGTTGGCTGGCGGCCTATCGCGCCTCGAACTTTGCGGCGCTGGCAGATCGCGTCCGCGCCGACAAGGGACAGAGCCGCTGGTTCTCGCGACACCATCAAGCGGCGATCCTGGCCGCCTATCTCTATCTCGGCGACATCGATCGCCTCGGGCTGAGAACTAGCGAAAAGCCACATCGCGGCCAGAGCGTCGCATTTGTTTACGAGCAAATCTGCGAACAAGCTGACAGCCTCGGCATCGCAAAAGACGAACTGCCCAGCCGCGAGACGGTGCGACTCTTCCTCAGCCAGCAGATCTCGCCGGCCATGAAGGCGCTCGCGCGTGACGGGCAGCGCCAATACCGTGAGCGCATGTCGCCATACATCCGACGCCGCTACGACGACATCTACGCCAACCAAGTGTGGGTCGGCGATCAGATGTGGCACGACACCGAAGTGGCCAACGACATCTTCGACGATATGCCGCTCGGCGCGCCGGTTCGGCTACGCCTGGACGCGTTCGAAGATTTTCGCAGCCGCAAGATCGTCGGCGCGACCTGGACCCACCACGGTAGCTCGCGATCAATTGCCGCCACCTTGCGCCGCGGCATTCTGCAGTACGGTCCACCCGAGATGATCTACGTCGACAACGGCAAGGATTATAAAAAAGTTGCCAAGGGCGCGCAGCGCGGTTTCCCGGTCGAGGATCTTCACCCAGAGGATATTGCGTCAATCGAACAGACCGGATTCCTGGCGCGCATTGGCTGTGGCGTCGTGCATTGCATTCCGCGCCATCCGCAATCAAAGGGTGTCGAGCGTTGCTTCGGAACGGTACATCACTTCGATGCATTCTTCTCGACCTACACGTCCGGCTCCTCGGCCACGCGGCCAGAAGCTACCGGGGTCGCGATGATGGAGCACCGCCGCCTATTCAAAAAAGGCCGCGTCGCCGAGTCGAATCATCCGCTGGCCAGCGCCTTCATTCTCGCTTGCTTGTCATGGATCGATAAATACAATGCCACGCCGCATAGCGGCGAAGGTATGGACGGCCTGAGCCCTGACGAAGTTTTCGAGGCTGAGCAGAATCCCAATCAGAAGCCCACACCCGAGCCCGCGACACTCGCGCTGTTGATGGCCGAGTACGAACGTCGGCAGGTGCGCGAATGCGCCGTCACGATCAACAAGCGCCGCTACACGCCGCGGCCCGAAGATCGCCTTGCCTGGGCTGCGATGCACGAGTGCAACGAGCGCGAGATTCTCGTGGCCTACGACCCGCTCGATCCCGAGTGCGCCGCGGCTCTCGATCTTGATGGCCGGTTCATCGCGTGGCTCGAAGCCGAGGTTTTGCTGCGCTTCGCGCCGCAAGATCACGAGACACAGCGCCAGATCGGCGAGTCGATGAAGATCCGCCACAGTCTGGAAAAAGCTACCAAGACCACGCTGCGCGCAATCGCATCCGCGGCCCGCGCCAACGGCGCGCAATCGGCCGAAGAAATTGTCTACAGCCAGATGCAATTGCCCGCCAACACGACTCCGGTAATTTCGCAACGCAAGCAGCTAAGGGATGACAAAGCCATAGCGCCGGCAAGCGCCAGCGATATTGCGGCAAGTTTTCTGGAGGAAATTAAGTGAGGACGCTTAAAGCAGAAACAGTTTCACGGATCGAAATGCTGGCGCAAGAAGCGACCGAAGTCGCGCCAGTAATTGCGCGAACAAAAGACTATCTGGCGCGTACGGGGTTATCGACTCCCGATTTTGCCCACCGCATCAATTACGGCGAATCAACCTTGCGCTTCTTTTTGGAGGGCAACTATCACAACATTTCGCGCTCGCCAAAATCGCTTATAAAAGCGCTCGTCACTTTTATGGATGCTCACCCGGCTGGCGAAACCGGCCGCGTGTTGGGCAATCTGTACGAAACAGAGAATGTACGCATCATCCGGGAAACATTCGAGAAGTTGCTGCCGCGGCCAGTAGCCTACATGATCTATGCACCTCCGGGTTCGCAAAAGAGTTTTGTCCTAGAGCATCAGGTGGCCAAACTCAATCGCGACGAGATCGCCAAGGAACAAGGGCGCCGGGCCTTCTATATTTACGCACGCCAGAATTTGCGGCCACGCGATCTGATTAGACGCGTCGCTATTGCCTGTGGCTGCCGACTTGGCAATGACATCGATTCAATGTTGAATAGCATTCGTTTTGATTACCGTCACAACCGCGTCCTGCTGGTCGTTGATGAGGCGCAGCATCTCTCAATCGAATGTTTCGAGACATTGCGCGAGTTGCTCGATCAGTCACCGTATTTCTCCCTGCTCTTTGCCGGCAGCCACGACCTGAAACGGAAGTTTGACGAGTTCTCTGCGACGTTGGAGCAGTGGAATTCGCGAATTATCGCCAAGGTCCGGCTGCCCGGCTTAGAGCGCTTGGAAGCACGCGGCATTATAGAGCGCGAAATCGGCGCAATCCTTGCGCAGCGCACGTTGCAAGATCGCGAGCGGCTGGCTGACAAATTGATTGCCGCGGCTACCGTCCGCGATGCCTTTGAAAATAACCGCACCTACATCAACGTGCGCACGCTGACGAACGCGCTCGACCAGATCAAAGCACAGGCCGAAGCTGCTCCGGCCGAGAGCGACGAGAAAGTTGAGGCCATCGCATGAAAAATGCGCTTCGATTTTGGAACCGGATGATGGATTGGTCGCCAACCGACGAGCAGATTGATTGCGTCGTTAGGGCCGGGCGTATCTGCGAACGTCTGCTCCGGTCTGCGGTCATCCTGGCCGTTATATATATCTCAACCGAAGTTGCCTCGGCATTTTTCCCCGGCGGCCCGGCCTGGCAGTACCTGAAAGGTGGCCAGTAATGCCGAAATCTGTTCCGGCCATGCTCAGCGCCATCAAGGACGATCTCACCGCTGCCCAGGTGATTGTCGAGCGGCTCGGCACGCTCTGTGACATCGAAGGCTGCATCGGATCGCAGACGGCTCTCGATCAAGCACTGGATCTATGCCGGGCCTTGAGCTACGCGCTCACGACGGCCAGTGATCTCAAGGCTCACATCAAAGCGCAACCCCGCGCGAAAGGCGGCAAGGCATGAACGTCGAGATGTTGGCAAATTCAATCCGCGAACGCGCTCAGGATTTGCGTCGATCGGACGAGAATCCTCTCACTTACTCGGAACTTAAAGATGATGCCGAACTGCTCATGGTCCTCTCGCGCTTGGTCAAAGGAGCTTCAGTTGCGCGTGCGTTCGGCGCGCCTGGTGATTGGGGCTATTCACATCCGATAGGTAAGGCGCTTAGCGCGAAAGGCGGCCAGTGATGAGTGATGTAGCCACTGTGAAGTGCGACATTTGCAAACGTCAGAAACAGGAGACCAATCACTGGCTCGTTGCGATCACCACCCCCGGATTTGAAGGCATTCTCTTCGTCCCGGCCGATGCCGCGTGCAAACCGCTTCCCGGCGGCTATGTCTCTAAAGATTTGTGCGGTCAAGAATGCGCGCACAAAGAGCTTTCCGCTTGGCTAGACGATTTCAAAAATATCGATTTTCCAACGAAAGAAGGACGCCATGACAACGACTAAGAGTAAACCCACCGCTGAGCAGATCGACGAGCTCTGCAACCGTTTTGACAAAGCGAAGATCGCCGTCGAGCAAGCCGAGCAAAAGCTATCAGGCGTGAAGGGTGAACTGCTCGCTGCGGTACAAGATTTCGGCTACGTGCCTACAAACGCCGAGAAGACGACACGGCTTGAAGGCGCGCTCTACGTCGCCGACGCAACGGTTGCCTCGACGGTTGCGATAAGCGAAACGGCCGTGGGCGAACTGCAGTCGGAACTTTCGCGGTTCAAGCTGCCCAGAGTATTCAGCAAACTTTTCGCGCGCAAGGTCACGCACACGCTGCAGAAGGATGCGCACGGAGCATTAGAACTGGCGATCGGCGGTTTTCCGCTCGAAGCCAAGAAACGTCTGCTCTCGCTCTTCGCCTCATGCTTCAAGGTCGATTCAAAAACGCCGGCGCTGACCGTCAACCTGGTTGCCGCGTTGCGCGCCAAGGAAGCAGCGGCTACTGAAAAAGCAGCGAAGAAAGCCGCCCGCGCCGCGAAAAAGAAGAGGGCGTGAAAGCGCCACAAGTTTGGAGGAAACGATCAATGGAAATCCGCATACATGCTGAATCGCTCGAAGCTGCCGTGCTCAAAGTTTTAAGAGAGTGCGAGCCCGCGCGCATCGAGAAAATCTCCTGCCGCGTGAAAATCTCATTTTCGCTGGCACGAGCCACATTGTGCACTGCCTTCGATCACGGCTTTGCCACGCCCATCAGGATGAAGAAATTGAGCCTTGATGAATATCCATGGAAACTCACGGAGAAAGGCCGGAAGCTGGTCGATGTCTGCACGAAAGACGAAATCACACAGTTACCTGCAGCTTCCAATCTTTTGGCAGCGCTGGAAGCCGGAGAGACGATCGGGGCGCGCCAATGACCGAGGAGAGGACAAATCGCGCCTGGACGTTCTGGCAGGAGTCGGCCGGCTGCATTGAACGCATCCAGCATCTGTTGCAACGCTGCGCAACGATTGCCGCTGCCGAGCCGCCCACCGACCTGTCGTCGCAGGACGTGCGCGAGATTCGCCGAAATATTGCCCGATTTAACGAAAAGTTCGCGCTGCTGGTGCGCGAGCAAAAACGGAAGGCGGCCCGCTTATGCCAGTCCTGAACATTAACGGATCGAATGGCCCTTTAACCGTATTCATGTGTACGCGCGGCCGATCGAAACCTTGCGCGACATGCGGACGTCCATCGACAAAGCTATGCGACTTTCCGCTAGGCAATGGCAAAACCTGCGATGCCGCAATCTGTGACGGTTGCGCAACCGGAGTTGGCATGGGGCTTGACTATTGTCCGAAGCATAAAGACATGCAGCCGCCGCAAGGCAACCTCTTCGAGGTGCGCTGATGAGCACGCAAGGTTTGCTCTTCGAAGGATCTCCCGAGATGCTCTTGCAACATCTCGATGCACAGATACTCGATCTGATTCTGGGGCACGCCGGCGGCCCACTCGCAATCGCTGCGAATGACCAGGAGCGCGCTGTGCTGCGCCTCGTGCGGTATCGTCGCGGCCTGAACAATGCCGTGAAGATTCGCGAGATCCAGGAGCAAACAGGCTTGAGCGCACGCACTATCAAAGAGGCCGTGCGCGGGCTCCGTGTGAATTTCCATCTGCCCATCGGCAGTTCGAAGCACGGTTCCGACGGCGGCTACTATCTGATGCTCACCAAGGAAGATCGCGATGCCTGGGTTAGTGACTTTGTAAGCCAGATTCGTGCTGAGGCTGCTGTACTGCGCGCCGCCGCCGGGCCGCACGCCTATCGCGAGCTTGTTGGCAAGATCAGCGGGGAGGAATAGTTGTGAGCGTATTTTTCACGCGCAAAAAGGCGTGCTTTGCCGCAGGCTGCAAAAGGATGGTGCCGAGTCGACGATTGATGTGCAAAGAGCATTGGCTGCTGGTACCGCACTCGATGCGGGTTGAAATCTATGCCGGCCTTGATCTGTGGCAATCGGGCAGAAGCCCAAAAACGTATCTCGAAGCAATCCAGCGTGCGCGAGCCTTTGTAGCTGAAGCTGAAGCAAAGCTGGCTAGGAAGTGATTTTGGAGAAATCATGCGACCGAAAAAGAAAATTTTGTTGATCGATGAAAACGAGGCGCGGCAATCCGTTCTTGCCTTCGTTCTCGCCACACATGGATTCGCTGTGTGCTGTGCGTCCAGCGCTGCTGAGGCAATTACCGCCAGTGCGGATTTCGAAGTAGCTCTGCTGGCGTGGCCGCTGTCTGGTGGCAGCGAGTTGCTGCGCAAGTTGCGCAGTCAACATCCTTTTACGCGTACGCTGGCGCTTGCCGAAGATGCCAAAGGATGCCCAACCGTTTCCGCAGACGTTGTTCTGTGGGGGCATCCTTCCACCTTCGAATTGCTTGAGCGCATCAATGTGCTCGCGGCACGAAAACGCGGTCCGAGAAAAGCGCAAGCCATTGAACACATGTTGGCGTTGGCTGAACGAAGGGTGGCATAAAAGTGTTCAGCATTTCTGTCGACGATACGGCTGAAAAATTCTTTTCCAGGCGGCCGGGATTTGAAGAGCAGTTATCCCGTATGACGAATTCTATTCATGGCGTTCGGCCTGCTCAACCCGGAGAAGTTGAATCAATGCTTGAGCATTTCGAAGCGTTGGAAGCTGCAAGAAGACGCGCTTATAAGTTAGCGCAGCTAAGCAAATTGAAGTCTGGAGGAAGATCATGAAAGCTCTTTGCGCACAATGCAAAATGCCGATCGATATGCCCGATCTGGCGCCCCTACAAATTCTGAATCGCCCCGATGTGAGCGTGCTCATTCTGCAACACCCGAAGCATGGCTTTTGCCTGAACTGTAAGACGAAGGTGGCCATTATGCTCGCCAACGCACAAATTTTGTTGACTGCCGTTCCGGTCGAGGTCAAGGAACCATCCCCTATCGTTCTGGCGTCGGTCGGTGCGATCCCGCAGATGAAAAGGTAGTCGAGAGCTATTGGCGGGAAGCCTTTGCTAATCGATTAACAAGTGACGAGCAGCACCATCGCTCGCACTTCGGTACAAGCACGAAAGGGTAAAACGATGAGTCTTGATGTCTATCTTTATGAACCGTTGCACTGCCCACACTGTCAGGGCGACCTGAAGGGGGAGCAAATCTTTGAGGCCAATATCACGCACAACCTCAACAAAATGGCAGATGTGGCTGGCATCTACAAGCACCTGTGGAGACCCGAGGAAATCGGCATTACCCGCGCATTCCAGCTTATTGAGCCACTCCAGACGGCCATTGCGGAGATGGAGGCTGACCCGGAAAAGTTCAAGCAATACGACGCTCCAAACGGGTGGGGCCTCTATGAGCACTTCGTTCCGTGGCTGCAGAAGTATCTACGAGCGTGCAAGGAAACTCCGGGCGCGTGGATTGCAGTAAGCAGGTAACGTCGCGATCGGCGCAAGATGACCAATACAAATAACCAAGTAGTCGAGGACTAAGTTGACGGATGCAAACGAAGGTTATCATCGGCAGTGCCAATATCCCGGATGCACGCACCAAGTGGAAGGCCACGCCCGATTTTGCAGCGCGCGATGCCGAACCGCCGATTGGAAGCGAAGGCATCCCAAAGCTGGGCCAGACCGCTGTCCGCATTGTGGCGAGTTGCTGAAAAAACGCGGACGGCCAAGGAAAAAGCAATAAATGAATAACACAATCAGTCCCGGCCAAATGAAGCGCCTGCAGACGCTCTACGGAAAGCTCTGCGCGCATACTGACCAGCCCAACAAGCGCGAAGCTCGATTGGGCTGGGCGTCGGCACTGGTCATGCGGCCAATCGCTAGTTTTAAAGATCTGACGCGCGATGATGCGCGTCACTTAATCGATACGCTTCAAGGCCAACTCGGCATACCGGAGACGCAACCGCGTCGCCGCCAGCGCCTTGGCCGCGATGCTGCGCGCAAGGCTGGGACGGAAGGCCGGCGTGGCTACGAGTCGAAAGAAATAACTATGGCCGGCCCTGCTGAGATAGCGCGCATTCAGCATGTGATGGATCTGATTGGTTGGGACCAGGCGCAACTTGAGAGTTGGTTGCACTCACCGCACTCGCCATTGCGCAATAAAGCTGCTGGACAGATCCGCTCCCTGGCCGATGCCAACCGTGTTTGGTGGGCGCTGAAAGGCATGGCTGTGGCTCAAGGTAAGTGGCAGGATAGGCGGCAATCATGACGCAAAAAGAAGCTCTATCTCACGTAATTGACTTACTTCTCGAAGGCATAGAAAAAGCTCCTCAGTTTGCTGAGGCCCTTTCTGTGCTCGACAAATCTAACTTAGAGTTACATGCGATAGGGATTCACTTGAAGGTGCAGCAGGCAACCAATAAAGTTGCGCAGCCAGTTAGTCATAGCGATGAAGAATTTTTGCGTGAGATGCGTATCTCGCCAGATTTTATTCCGCCATCGGTGCAGCCAATGCCGCCACCGGCGCCGAGGCCCTTTTTGCCGTCATGGCGCCCTTTCTGGCGACGCGGACGTCATGGAGGCCGATGATGTCAACGCTGAGATTTCGCGTGCCTGAGCAATTGCTGCTGCCATGGAGTCCACAGCAGACGATTGATGTACACAAGGTGGCCGAGATGCTTGACTGCAGCGAGCGGACGATCCTGCGCCTGATCGAGTGCGGCGAGATATTAGCGTATCAAGTAAGGCCCGGCAGGGCAGGATCGCCACATCGCATCTACTATGATTCAGTGCTAAAGTATCTGGATAAAATTCACCGCGCGGCCGGCGTCGAATGCCGGTTCGAGTTGTAAGCCCGATCTGGGGGTGCTATGTGTTACATGAACGTAGACGAAAAGGGTAAATTGGGGAATTATATACTTTATTCCCTTGACAAACGTGAGGGAGTAAAGTATATTAAGAACAGATCAAACAAGAGGCCACCAACCTCAAAGGAGAAACTCAATGGAAACCATCAAAACCACCGCCGATGTAACCTCTATCGCAACTTGGAACGCAATCATTGCTGACGACATGGTTAGCCTCGACAACCTCAATAGCGCCGGAATAGTTGCCGAGCTGAAGCCCTTCGGGATCACCCAGGTTCGCGAAGTAGCCCAGATGATCGCGGCGGACGACAACGGCTACATCAAGAGCACCGATGGCCGAGTTTACGAGTTCCCATACGTTGCCAAGCCGGGAGAAGATACGGCGCTTGGAACCGCTCTCGTGGCTGATACCAACGGCGACCCAGTGTGGCAGGGCAACGACGAGGCCGAGTTTGCCGATCTACTCGCTGATTACGATTTGAGCCTGTAATCGCACCGCCAGCCGGGAGCGTATCCCGGCATTGATATTTTTTGGCGGGGGATGGCGGCAAATGGCGGGAAAATCTCGAATTGAAATTTATGAGCGGAAACTGCGGGTAAGGGGATGGTCCGCAGCGGGGCTCTCAATCAAAGAAATCGCCGCAAAAGAGAATGTGCCCGTATGCGTAATCCGATACGATCTTTCGCGATCCTATTGGCCCAAGCCAAATCCTCCTCTCTCTGCCTACGAGAGGGAAAAACGCTATATTCTGAAGCATCCTGAAAGAGTGAAGAGGCAAAATGCGCGGAACAACCAGAAACTAGCCGAATCTCATGCGCAGAGAAAAGCACAGGGACTCTGTGTTTTGTGTGGGAGTCCGTCGCGTCCCGGGAAGGTCTATTGCCGCAAATGCAGCGTTCGCACAACTGATGCCGTCCTGAAATTTTTACTGAAAAATAAATCGCCTATTCCATATTCTCCCGGAGCTGAACATTCTCCGCGCTCCGCAGAAATCATCGATACCATCAAGGATGCCTTCGGGGATCTTTGGGATGTGCGCGAGCGCCGCGCCACTTCGCACGGCTTTGTGCTGGAATTCGGATGGCCCTCTGGCGCTCCGCGAGGGCGTGGAGGGTGCGGAGGCCCGCGCCTGATTCCAACCAGGCCGCTAATTTCCTGGTGGAAGCGCCACCGGCTCGAACGTGATGGCAGCAATTTCAATTTGCCCGCATCCCGAACAGCCCTGAAAAAGCTGCGGCACATTCTCGGATTTGATTTCTATCAAGATTATGCTCATTTCTGGATTCAACACCTCGACGATATGATGCAGCTTTCCGAGGCTGCTTTTGCACGGAAGTACACTTTGCAGCCCAGCAAAGTAAGCGAAATGCGTATTAGGCTATTTGGCCGCAAGCTGAGGCTCAATGGATGGTGGCGCGAGGATACTGCTCATTCGCTGCTAATCTCAGATCTTCCTCACGCTTTCGTTGCCGAGAAACTTAGTATTTCGATTGGAGCATCCTCCCGCTTGCGCTCACTTCTTAAGCGCGGACTCCTCTAAGCTCCGCCGCGCCCTGCCTTGGGCAAGCGGTGCGTCCCTGGGTGGTACCAGGGGGCCGGTACGTAACCCGGCAGAAGGTTTCCAGCCATGAGTAAAAGCACAATCAGCACATTCGAGCTTTTCCAAATGTTCCCAGACGAGGATACGGCGCGGACATACCTTGAGGCCCTTTTATGGCCAAACGGTGCAGTATGCCCAACTTGCGCTAGCAGCGACCGCATAACGCCACGCCGACAGGGTTTTTATCGTTGCAACGCCTGCCAGATTGATTTTACGATCCGTACTGGAACCATCTTTGAGCGTTCGCACATCCCTTTGCATAAATGGCTATATGCGATGTATTTGCTCGTTACGGCCCGCAAGGGGATATCCTCCATGCAGCTTGCCAAAGAAATCGGGATTACCCAAAAATCGGCATGGTTTATGGTCAGTCGTCTCCGCGAGGCTTGCGCAGGGGAGTTGGAAAAGCTGCAAGGGACGGCGGTTGACGGCAAGCGTTTGACCTACGCGAGGTTGATCCAATGACCAAGCCACCCGAAATACTCAATAAGATGGCCGATTTGGTCCTTGCCTATCGGCCACCCTCAAAGGTCAAGCCACCGCGCAAGCGGAAGATCGCAGCGAGTCGGCAAGTCAAAGAAAACAAACAGAACGGGAGTTAAGTATGTAATTCCCGTAAATTGCCTGATTTTGGGCATTGCGATGTCTGTGGCGCACCGGCGAATACACTTACTTATGACAGCACGGTGAGCATCCGGTTCGATGATGTTTTTGAGTACCCTGCAAAACTCGAATCACGAGTCGAAAAACACTTTTGCGAAGAGCATCGACGCCCTGGGAATTTATCCTTCCTGCGCGAAAGCAAAGAGGCTTATCTTGCTCGCCTTCTAGCTGCCGATCCCCCTCCAAATGAGGCGAAACTCGATCGCCGAAACAGAAATATATAAATTTTCATAGTTCCGCTGGATGGCAGTTGGATTTCGAGCTTTTTGAATGCCTTTTGGGGTAGTTCCGCTGGATGCTTATAATGCAAATATCCGCTTGTGGTGCGAGTAAACGGAGTTTTCCACATTTGCCATTCCTTATCTATTTTGTTCCAACGGAACACTTCCGTTGGATTTTTACGGATAATCAATAACTTACGGTCCAAATCCAGCGGAAGTACGGCGAGTTGTGACATATAATCCCGGTATTCTGGCTTGCGATTTTTGCTGTGGAAAAATGCGTCTGACCCGCGTCAGGACCGCGAAATCCGCGGTAGACTTCCACACCCCACCAATGACACGTAAATATTGGAGTCACATCGTCACGCCTCGTGGGATTCGGTGTCGAGATTGTCCAGCGCCGTCAGCGATTCGTCGGGCACATCCCATTGGCGGAGGAGCTTGTAAATGATGCCGGTGGAGAAGCCGGCGGTGAGCAGACGGCGCATTACGCGCGCGGTTTCTTTCTCGTTAGTGGGCCGGGCGATGCGTTTGCGCTCCAGATAGGCGCGGGCCAGGGCGGCCTCGTCGGTTTGGCCATAGCGAGCGTCGAGGGCCTCG
>Ga0255352_1000368_pt1 | contig 25168 bp, 22 predicted proteins | sample HBST0metaG_FD_189939 | JGI IMG/M metagenome (GOLD analysis project Ga0255352, IMG submission 189939) | Peat soil microbial communities from Stordalen Mire, Sweden - H.B.S.T0 | ecosystem: Environmental > Terrestrial > Soil > Wetlands > Peat | place: Sweden: Norrbotten County, Stordalen Mire...
TTGAGTTCGTTGCTGGCTGAAGGCAGGAAGTCCTTGGCCTCAACAGTTACGAAATAGCTTCCCGGCGGCAGCGCGGAAAAAGTGTAGTTTCCCTGCGCATTGGTTATGGTCGCGACCTTTGTCTTGGTTGGCAATTGGGTAAGAACGACCTGGATATTTTCCAGTACTGCTTGATTTGGGTCTTTTACCGTACCGGTGATTGATCCCGTGCTTGAACCGGCCTGAGTCCATGTGGGGAGTGACGTGAAGAGAAGGGAAAGCACCACTAGCAGAATTTTTTTCATCAGTGTTCCAGTCCTTATTCCTGTTCCTAAATTACCCCGAGGTAACGTCACCCTTGGGTGAGGGGTAGATGCACCGAGTGATGGCTTCAAAGAGGACGAGTCAACCTTGAAGTCCGGCGCAAGTATTTGTTTATATGCATGTATTGTACCAAGGTGAAAAGGGCGATTTCTGGAGAGCACAATATAGCCACAGAAAGGCGGATGAAATGGAGCCATTTTCCATATATTTTTTCTAGACATTGACGGCAAAGAAGTTATCCATTTTCGTCGTCATGAAAGCTTGTGCAAACTTTCGGTAAGTATCTTTCGCGGAGGAGAGGACGTCGATGGAAGACAGCGGGAAGGCTGCTCCAATTCAGTGTCCTGAGATGGCGCGAGTGTCATAAAATGTGACATTCATTTTCCTCGCCGGCCTTGGTTTTGAAGGCCAAAGACAAAGGTTTGCGAGGAAAATTTGTGTCAAAAAATGACAGTTCAAACTCGGGCGAAAAGCGCCGTGCGCGCGGAGAATTGTGAGGCTTTCGATGGACTTAGAATTTATAGTTAAAACGTGATGAATATCACCGCCCGGAGTGTTCCATTTAGTGCATAGTCCAGCATTGTGACTATTTGGAGGTCTGAATGTCGCTAGACAATCTCGTCATTCAGAATGCATGGCAGCAGTACACTCGCGGAGCTTCTCTAGACGTTTGCCGGTTGAGCCCCGAGATTGCAAGTTCGTGGCAGCGATGTCATAACCTGAGCGTTGATCCGCATGGCCTGGAAAGCGGTAGCGTTGATCAACTCCAACTCAAAGATCGACTCTATCAACGTCAGCATCTTGTCAAGATTGCGCGGCCAGTCATGGAGCGCCTATTCAACTTTGTGAAGAACACTGGATTCCAGGTGGTTCTGAGCGATGAGACGGGACTGCTTCTGGATGTTCTTGGGGACTCCGATGTCGTGTCACGCACACGGCAGGTGGAGATGTGCCCGGGTGGGAACTGGAGCGAGTCGGTAAAGGGAACGAATGCGATCGGCACGGCCATTTTCGAGCGCAAGCCGGTACAGGTGTTTGCGGCCGAGCACTACTGTCAACCAAACCATTTTTTGGTCTGTTCCGCGTCTCCCATTTTCGATGCGGATAACCAGATGGTGGGCGTGCTTGACCTGAGTGGGGACTATCATTTTTCCAATGTGCACACGCTGGGCATGGTGGTGTCGGCTGTTGGCGCCATCGAGAATCAGCTTCGCCTGCAGCGCGCGACCGAGAAGCTCTACAACGCCTATCGTTACTCCAACATCCTGCTGGAGAGCATGTCCGACGGGATGATCTCCGTTGACAACCGGGGCATGATTACAGAGATCAATGCGAAGGGCGCAAGCATCTTTGGCTTCGATCCGAAGCAGGTTCGGGGACTGCATTTGGCCCAGCTATCCAATTGCGAAATTCCGCTTCTGGGTCTGTTGACCGGCGGCGCGCAATACGAAGACAAGGAGATTGTCTGCGCCCGGCTCGGAAAGAAGATTCGCAGTTCTGCCTCGATGCTTCGAGACGAGGGCGGAGTGATTATTGGTGCGGTTGCGACCTTTCGTGAAATCTCTAAGGGGAAGTCTCCGGCCAGGCCGTGTTACCTTGCTGCGTCGCGTGTTTCGGCGGACGACATTGTGGGCGGTAGCGCCAACATGATCGAGTTGAAAGCGCGCACCCGAATGGCTGCCGCGAGTTTGTCCACCGTGTTGCTGCAAGGGGAAAGCGGTACGGGCAAGGAACTGATTGCGCAGGCCATTCATTACAGCGGGCCGAGAAGCTCGGGCCCGTTTGTCGCCGTCAACTGCGCAGCGCTGCCGGAGACCCTGATCGAGAGCGAGTTGTTTGGCTATGAGGATGGCTCCTTTACTGGAGCCAAAAAAGGCGGACAGACTGGAAAATTCGAAATGGCCAACGGCGGTACGCTCTTTCTCGATGAGATTGGCGACATGCCGCTCAGTGCGCAGATGAAATTGCTCCGGGTAATCCAGGAGCGGAAGGTGACGCGCATCGGCTCTTCCGCCGACCGGGCTATCGACATTCGCATTATCGCCGCGACCTTGAAAGACCTGCAGCAGGAAGTCAAGGAAGGACGTTTTCGTCAGGATCTTTACTACCGGCTCAATGTGCTGAATCTTCGCATTCCTCCTTTGCGCGAGCGCCTGGAAGACGTTCCGGCGCTTGCTCGGTGTCTCTCCTTCAAAATCGCGGAGAGGATGAAGATTGTGCCCAAGGATTTCGATGAAGATCTACTCGAACGGCTGAAGGGCTACTCGTGGCCAGGGAATGTGCGGGAGTTGGAGAACTTGATTGAAAGAGCGGCCAACCTGGCTGGGGACGATCCGATTTTGCGCGCCGAGCATTTTGAGTGGGCGGCTGCGGATTGCGAGCAAGGTGCGTGTCTGTCAGCAAATCCAGCGCCGTTGCAGTCTTTGGCTGAGGTCGAAAGAGAGATGATCTACCGTGCGATCGCTCATCATAAGCACAACATCCATAAGGCCGCCATGTCGCTGGGCATCAGCAGAAATACTCTGTATCGCAAGATGAAAGAGTATGGCCTTGGGGATGCAAACCCCATTGACTCTGGAAGCCAGAGATCTGAATTTGTGAACTGAGCCGCAGGGTTTTTGAGAACTGGATGGTGCATCAGGTTGCACCGTCCAGTGATATCTTGAGCATTTTTCCAATCCACGTGCAGTGTTGAGTTGCGTGCCGAGTGGCTTTTTCTTAATGAGGAAGCAACTCGGCATCCTGCTTTCGCTCTGCACCAATTGGAAAAATGCTTTAGCTGTCAATCCCCGGACCAAACAGCGGTGCGCAGTGTCGCAATCGCTTGGTCATGTGGGAGCCAATCGATGCAATGATTACGACCACAACAAGAATGGCAAAGCGGTGTTCCCATGCAAAGGGAACGGCGCAGAGCAGTGCCAGCTTGAGCATGACCAGAAGTCCCCATCCCTGAAAAAGAGCTTGCCAGCTTGGGTAAGCTTCGATGAATGCCATGCCTGCTCCGCTGACGATGGCCAAGTAAAGCATCGGGCGCAGCGGCTCGATGGGCGCATGGAAGGCGTGACCCCCGACCAGGATACAGACTGCCAGTAGGTGAAGTGTGCGGAACAGAATGCTCCAGATTCGCGCATAGGGAATTTTGGGCCTGGGCCTGGGCCTGGAGCTGGAAGGCGATGCCATATCTTTCTCCGGATGCGGTTTCATGGCGTGGTGTTGCGGCGATTGCGGATCGAAGGCCGGTGGAAGCAGTGTGGCATGGGCCGTGTTTACACGGCCTCCGTCTAGAATTCAAAACCGAGTTGCTGCAACGATGCCCGAACCTCAGGGCTCTGCAAGAGCGCTAGGAATCGGCGCACCGGAGCGCGCTGCGCACGTTGCTTGGGAATCACGAAGTCGTAGTGTTCGGCTTGCAGTGGAAGAAAACCAAGGCCGTACTGCTGAGCCACGGTGCGGATGGCCACGCCCCAATCCGCACGTCGCTGCGCTACCGCGGCGGCCACGGCATTGTGCGTTTTTGCCTGGTTGGAGTACCCGGCAGGCTGGCATCCATTTAGAAGATGGTCGATAAGAATCCGCGTACCACTGCCAGCATTGCGGTTGATGAACAGGCAGGCAGGATCGGCGCTGGCCTCTTCAGCGGCAAGCTGTGTAGGGCGCCCTTCAAACCGCTCATCTCCGCGGCGAAACACGATGCCCTGAAGCCGCGTATATCCAGTGGCCAATTCGAGCTCCTCGGTGAGGAACGGGCGATTGTATTCTCCGGTCACCGGGTCCAGAAGGTGAATGCCCGCAATATCGCACTCGCCCCGCTTGACGGCCATCAGCCCTCCATTGCTGCCGACGTGGAGAGCGCGCACGGAAAAGCCCGTCTCGATCACATGCCCGAGCAGCAAATCCAGCCCGACGCAATGGCTGCCGATGACCACCAGATCTGCGATGGAATGATGGGCACCAATCAAAGTCACGTCGACTTCGTCGCCGGCAGGAACCGTCTCGGTTTGCGCGCCAATCGCGAAAAATCCGTCGGCCTGTGCAAAGGCAGTGACGGAGCCGGATCCCTTGTTGGTCGGATAGGCGACGAGTTCTCCGTCCAGACCGCGAACCAGGGAGACCATGACGTACTCCGTACGCCCGCGATCAGAGTGGATGCGCGCGGGAAGCGTGGCTTTTACCATTCCCGGGCGCTCGTTGGGAAGCCCCGCGAAGGCGCGAATGACCGGCGCGACAAATTCATGAAAGGTGAAGATCGCCGAGGTCGGAAAACCTGGAAGCACAACCACTGGCTTGCCGCCCGTTACGGCCAGGCACAGAGGCTTGCCGGGTTTGAGCGCAACGCCGTGAACGACGATTCCGGGATCGCTGAGCCGGTTCACGGCGCGATAGGCCAGATCGCCTGCGCCCTTTGAGGTTCCGCCCGAAAGCAGAACCATGTCGCACTGCAGGGCGCGTTCCAGCATGGCGTCGATCTCCGCTTCGTTGTCGCGCGCAATGCCGAGTTGAATGGGCAATCCGCCGGCCTCTTCGACGGCACTGGCGAGGATGTTGCTGTTGGAGTCGTAGACGCCGGAGAGTCGACGCGGTTCTCCGGGAGGCACCAGTTCGTCGCCGGTCGAGAAGATGCCGACGGTGGGTTTGCGCCAAACCATGACTTCGCTCAGTCCGACCGCAGCCAGGCATCCAACCTCGCGGGAGGTTAGCCGCTGACCGGCGCGCAGAACTGTTTCCCCCTGCGCGATGTCGCTGCCAGCCGCGACGATATAGGCTCCGGGCGATACGGTCCGATAGACATCGACGAGCACTTTGCCTTGCTGCTCGCGCACGTCGGTGTGCTCGATCATGACGACGGCATCGGCTCCGCGGGGGATCATGCCTCCGGTTGCGACGATGGTGGCGAATCCTTCCACAATATCGGTCGTGGGTACAACGCCAGGCGTAAGAATCTCGGCATGGAGTTCGAGCGTCCGCGGAGACTCGTCGGTAGCTCCCGTGGTGTCGCTGGAACGGAGGGCAAAGCCATCCATGCGCGAGCGGTCGAATCCCGGAACATCCACGGCAGAGATCACACTGCGGGAGAGGATGCGCCCGAGCGTCTTGGCCAAGGGAAGGGACTCTTCGCCAAGCGGCGATAGTTTGAGGTGCTGGCGGAAGCGTGCTTCGGCTTCATCGCGATCCAGCACATCCAGGAACTGCTGCTGCCGCGCTGCACGAAGAAGATCCTGGTTCGAGTTCTGCTCTGTCGTCATTTCCAGACACCTTCCAGTTTCTGAGTCTGATCGTATGTGTAGACGTCTACCGTGGTTCCGGGGGCATAGCCTTCCAGCGCCGCAGGGATCAGAAGAAAGCCATCCGCGTGAGCGACCGAGGCCAGTCCGCCGGAGTCCGAGCGCCCCAGTGGCAGGGCGTCGCCTGCAATCAGCAACACGCGGCAAAGTTCCACGGTGCCGACCGAGGAAACAATCTTGCGCTTTATCTTGGCCTGACACAGGCCATACGGCATGGTTGGCGCGCGGCCGCCGAGCTTCCGGATCAACCTTCCGGCAAACAGATCATACGCGCACAGGCAGTCCAGCGGGCTGCCGGGGAGCAGGAGCACGGGAACCGGACCGATAGATCCCATGCCGGTTGATCCTCCAGGACGCACTGCGATGCCGTGAAGCGCGAGTGTGCCGACAGCCGCCAAGGCCAGGGGTGCTTCGTCGTCCGGCCCCACGCCCGTGCGCCCGCATACCAAAACAAGATCCGCGCCGGGGCGGACCATCCACTCAGCCATTGCAGCGCGGTCCGCGATGCCGTACTTGCAAATCTCAATGGTTCCACCATCGCGCATCACCAGGGCGCGCAGCAGGGGACCGTTGGCATCGGGCAGATGGCCCTCCTGGGTTTGCTTGCTGCCGGCAAGCATAATCCGCACCTTCGGCCGCCGGAGGACTGGAATTCGCTTGATGCCGAAGGAAGCAATCAGGCCGAGATCGGAGGCACGAAGCATTCGGGAGGCTTCAATCAGAACGGTTCCGGCTTGTGCTTCCTGGCCTTGCACGGCCACGCCGTCTCCCTGCGCCACGCTTCCGATCAGATTCGTTGTATTGGCTTCGGTTTGCACCAGATCGAAAGGAACTACGGCGTCTGCGCCCATGGGCAACGGCGTTCCGCAGCTGACCAGAGCTGCCGAAAAAGGGCGCAGTGCGAACTGAGCGTCTTGCAGACAAAAGGGAAGAGGGTTGTAGCTGCTTGCACCAACGGTTTCGCAGGAGCGCAGTGCATAGCCATCTTGTACGGCGGTGTCATACGGAGGACTTGCAACGGGCGCAACAAATGGCTCAGGAAGGATGCGCCCCAGAGCGGAGCCGAGGGCAATGCTTTCGGTCTCACAGGTGTGCGCAATGCGATCCGTCCACTCAATTGCCTCGCCGACGGAGGCGCGCTCGACGAAGCCTTCCATTCGTACATCGCGGGGAATGCGCTGCGGCATATCAGCCATGGGTAGAGTTCCTGATAGGTAGACTACGATTCTTCCGGCTGGATTATCCACCAATTTCCGACATCGAGAAGGGCGTGATGAGCGTGTCCTTGTCCAGAAGATGGTGGCGGTCCGGTTTGTTCCTGAGTACGCCGTAAAGAACCGCGCGCATCTCTTCGTCGCTGCGTTCGAAACATGGCTTGAGGCTGAGGGGTCCGTTATCGAACAAACAGCCCTTCACAATGCCCGTGGCGGTGACGCGGATGCGATTGCAGTTTTCGCAGAAGTGGTGGGAGATGGGCGTAATGATGCCAAGCGTGCCCAGTGCCCCGGGAATCTGGAATAACTTTGCCGGGCCTGTCGCTCCGACATTCGGCAGCGGCCGGATCGGGTAGACCTTGCCGATTCGATCGAGAATTTCTTCTCCGGAGACAAAGGTGGAGGGCCAATCGGAGGCGGTGTTGGTGGGCATGTATTCGATGAACCTTACCTGATGAGCGGTACGCAGGGTCAACTCCGCAAAGTCCAGCAGCTCGTTGTCGTTCAGTCCGCGAATCACGACCGCGTTGATTTTTACCGGAGGAAAGCCGGTCTCTTCTGCGGCATCGATTCCGTCAAGAGCCCGGCTCAGATTTCCGCCGCGGGTCAGCGTCGCATAGGTCTTCTTCTGCATGGAATCGAGGCTCACGTTGAGCCGCTGCACGCCAGCGCTGCGCAACTCTGCGGCGTACTTCCGCAGGAGCATGCCGTTGGTGGTGAGCACAAGTTCCTTGAGTCCATGGAGGGCGGCAAGGTTCTGAAGAAACGGGAGGATGCCTTTGCGCACCAAGGGTTCACCGCCGGTCACGCGGATTTTTTCAATGCCCAGCGAAACCGCCAAACGCGCAATGCGGAGCAGGGATTCGAAACTTAAGATGTCGTCGTGCTGAAGTTTGTGAACTCCTTCTGCGGGCATGCAGTACTGGCAGCGCAAATTGCACCGGTCGGTAACTGAAAGCCGCAAATAGGTGATGTGACGACCATGCGTGTCTGTGGATGCCATATGCCGAATCCTGTGGTGCCGGTAGTCTGTATGCATTTTGTGCGCCATACATAGCGCCGTGGCTTACTTCGGAGTGGAGCCGGAAAGGGTGGCCTGTGTTGCTGTGGAAAGTGCGCCGTGGAGCGCGGGATTCTTATGGCTTTTGCCGTGGGGTGGCCGGATTCTATCCACTTATGTTTCGGACGGGAATCGAGACGGTATACGCGCCCCATTTTGCAGAAGAATCCAGGCTAAGTTGCATTTCGTGACAGTTGTCATTTTTCGTGACAGCAAATCGTGACAGTTCTTGTGCGCAATCCCTCTCCTGTATTTTTTGCCGTCTGCCGGCAACATTTCAATGCGTAGCCATTTGTGAAACATGTTACTGATTTCGGGCGTAAGTGGAAGGTTTAGCAGAAAAACGACGGACAAGCGCGGCGCACAGAAAAGATTGCGCAACGATGACTCTTCACTTGGCACGCGACGTGCACTAGGTGTACTCGGCGAGTGCAGAAGGTTTTTGTAGAAGCGCCCCGCGCTACACCATGGAGTGGGCCGGCAGCAGAGCGTACCTGCAGAGCGTTGAGAGTTTGCACGGATGCCATTTCAAAATTTTGTGAGGTGGTGAAGCAATGCGTAGTCTGAATTCCAAGGAAATTTGTCGTTTGCTGGGGCGGCTATCGATGCCCATCCTCGGCGCAGCCTGTCTTTTGAGTTTGCCCACAACAGGAAACGCGCAAGCGCTCGGGTGGGAAGGCGAGACGGGAGTGTTTGTGACTCCGCTGGCTTATACGGCCTCTGCCGAGGGCCAGAAGATTCATCCCGTGGTTGCCTATCACTACCTCAATGCAGGCCCGGTGATCGGCGACTTCCATGAGGTTTCGATCGAGGCGGGTATCGGCAAGCGTTTGGAAGCGGGCTATACCCACGAGTACCACATCCTCGGAGGCAGTCCTTCCCTGAGTCCGCTTTGGCAGAATGGCTTCGAAATTTTCAATGCCAAGGTCACCGTGGTTCCAGAGAACGCCAAGAAGAAAAACTGGGTTCCCGCGATTTCCACGGGCGTGATTGCTCGCACCGGTGTTCGCAATGTTGGGGACTACCTCACATGGCACGCGGCCACCAACGGTGGAAGCCACAACGAGGATATCTACGCCGTGGCCACCAAGGCAATTCCGATCAAGAAGGCCGGCGCGCTCTCTGCCGTGGTACTGAACGCGGGCGTTCGCGGAACCAATGCGGAACTCTGGGGCATGGGCGGTAACGCACCCGATTGGCAGGCGCGAGGCTTTGGTGCCGTGGCCTTTGCTTTCAAGGGACCCGACAAGAGCACGATCATCTTCGGATCGGAGGCGTCACAGCAGCCGCAGCATCCCTTCGGCTTTACCAGCGCAACCGATATAGGAGGCGCCAAGCTCAACATTCCTACGACGCTTACCTATTGCGCCCGCGTGATTCCTAGCCCGAAGCGCAAGCTGAATATCGATGTCGGTGTTGCACAGATTGCCGGCAACATTGCACCGGGCGTCAATCTGAAAGCACGTCATCAGGTTGGGGTGCAGATGTCGTACGGCTTCTAGCTCGGTTTTATGTTGAGTGCTGCTGGCCAGGGTACTCAACATCCTCAGGGCAGGCCTGGTTCCTTGCTCTCGCCTGCCCTGAGATTTGTACATGGTGTTCCTGCAAGTTTGGATTGGAGATGGTATGCCGAAAGTATTGATGATTCATCCAGACCGGTGCACTGGATGTCAGAGCTGTGAGTTGGCTTGTAGTTTTAGCCACGAGAATCAGTTCCGGCCTTCAGCGACCCGCGTCCATGTGTATAGCTGGGAGCGCGAGGGCTTTTCGGTTCCCATGATGTGCCAGCAGTGCGATTCTGCTTCGTGCATGAAGGTGTGTCCGACCGGTGCTCTGCATCGCGCCAGGGGAACCACTCTGGTGGAGTATTCCCAGGAGAAGTGCATCGGTTGCCGCATGTGCACCATCGCCTGCCCATTCGGCAATGCCGTGTACGACAGCGTGACCGGTTCCATTCTCAAGTGCGACACCTGCGGCGGAGAACCTTCCTGCGTGCAGATCTGCCCCAGCCAGGCACTGGAATTCGTCGATGACAACATCTCCACACGCTCTCGCAAGATGGCGTTCGCAGGCAAGTTCAAGTCTGCTTTCGAAGGGGCATAACCATGAACGGATATACCGGAACGATTCTTCGCATCAACCTGACGACCGGCGCTGTTTCACGGCAGGCTACGAATATGAAAGACGCGGCTCTCTACATTGGAGCGCGCGGTCTTGCGGACAAGATTTATATCGATGAAGTGGATCCGATGATCGATCCGCTTTCGCCGGACAACAAACTGGTCTTTGCTCCGGGGCCGTTTACGGGAACTTTCGCGCCTTCCGGCGGCCGCTATCACGTGGTGACCAAGGGGCCGTTGACCGATGCCATTACGGGTGCGAACTCGGGCGGATCGTGGGGGCCGGAGCTGCATTATGCCGGCTACGATGCCCTCGTTCTCGAGGGCAAGGCCGACGAGCCGGTCTATCTGTGGATCAAGGATGATCTGGTGGAGATTCGTCGGGCCTCGCACCTGTGGGGCAAATGGGTTCCAGATACCACGGACATGATTCGCGCAGAAACCGACGTCGAGGCCAAGGTGGCCTGCATTGGACCGGCGGGCGAGAAGCAGGTTCTGTTCGCCGCGATCATGAATGAAATGCATAGGGCTGCCGGTCGCGGTGGTGTCGGCGCTGTGATGGGTTCGAAAAACCTGAAAGCCATTGCCGTTGTCGGCACCAAGGCGCTCAGTGTCGCCAAGCCAAAGGAATTCAAAGAGGCCGTACTGGCAGGGCGCAAGGGGATCAAGGAGCACCCGGTGGGCGGTGCTGGCTTGAAGGCGTATGGCACCGACGTCCTGGTCAACATTCTGAACGAGATCGGCTCGTTCCCGGTCCACAACTTTCAGGATGGATACTATCCCCATGCGGATAGGGTCGGTGGCGAGACCTTGGCGGCCAACCAGCTCGTTCGCGCCAAGGGTTGCTTCTCGTGCGTGATTAGCTGTGGGCGTGTCAGCAAGGTCAAGAATCCCAAGTATGCGGGCGAAGGCGAAGGCCCCGAGTATGAGGCGGCCTGGTCGATGGGGCCGGATTGTGGCATTGATAACCTCGATGCGGTAACGCACACCAATCACCTCTGCAATGAAATGGGTATGGACCCGATCTCTCTTGGATCCACGCTGGCTTGCGCCATGGAGTTGTTTGAAGCCGGTCTCATCACGCTGAAGGATACCGATGGCGTGGACCTCCGCTTCGGGAATGTGGATGCCATGGTCGAGATGACGCGCAAGACCGGCCTGCGCGAAGGCATTGGCAACAAGCTGGCGCTCGGTTCCTATCGCCTGGCCAACTCCTACGGACATGCGGAACTTTCCATGACCGTCAAGAAGATGGAGATTCCTGCCTACGATCCACGGGGCATTCAGGGCATCGGCCTGGAGTACGCCACTTGCACGCGCGGTGGTTGCCACGTGAAGGGCTATACCATTGCCGTCGAAGTGCTGGGAAGTGGCACCAAGCTTGATCCGCACCTGACAAAAGACAAGCCATATTGGGTGAAGCTCTTTCAGGATCTGACGGCGGCCATTGATGCCTCGGGCGGCTGTATCTTCGGCACCTTTGGGATGAGTGGGGAAAACTACGCCGCCATGCTTTCGGCGCTGACGGGGATCACCTACACTCCGGAGGATTACCTGAAGGCCGGCGAACGGATCTGGAACCTGGAAAAGCTGTTCAATATCAGGGCCGGGTTGACCATGAAGGACGACCAGTTGCCAGCGCGCCTCACGACGCTTCCCATCAAAACGGGACCGTCGAAGGGCGAACTCAGCCATGTGCCGGAGATGCTGCCCGAATACTACGCGCTGCGCGGCTGGGATGTAGAGGGTATTCCGACCCGGGAACGGCTCGAGGAATTGCAGCTTGTCTGAGCAGGGAGACGAACATCCGTGATCATCCGATACTTTGCGGATATCCGTGCACTGACGGGTCGCGGAGAAGAAACGTGGACGAAGGCGGCGCCCGACATGCGCTCGCTTCTTGAGGGGCTTGCCGCCGAGCATGGCTCCGCCTTCGCCAAGCGTGTCTTTGACGGCGATCAGCTCAACAGCACGATCATCATCTTTATCAACGGCCGCGATGTCGCACACCTGAAGGGGATCGACTCCTCTTTAGGCGTCGACGATGTCGTGGCTATCTTCCCCATGGTGGCAGGGGGCTAAGCGCTACCTGCGTGGAAGGAGGCAATAGTGACTGCAAGTTATGCCATATTGATACCGCTGACGATGCTCTTCGGCGGAGTGCTGCTGCAACTCGTCCTGGCCGGAGTGCTTACGGCCAGGGCCAAGGGATGGTTGGCACTGTTGTCTGGAGTCGGCGCGTTGGCAGGTGTTCTCGCCATCTGGCCAGCGATTCTTGCCGGGCGCGTATTTGACCTGACCTTCGGCCATTGGGACGGGCCCATTCAAATTGCCTATCACGTCGATGGGCTGGGCTTTCTCTTCGCGCTGATGGGAGCTGGAATCGGCTCGGCGGTGTTGCTGTATTCGGTCGGATATATGGAGAAAGAAAAGGGAACTACGCGATTCTATTCCCTGGTTCTGATCTTTATTGCCGGACTCATCCATCTCGTTTACACCTCGGATATTTTTCTCGTCTATCTTAGTTGGGAATTGGTGGGACTTTGCTCGTTCTTCCTGGTCAGTTTCTGGTACCGGGATCGCGAGGCCGCCTATGGCGCTCGCAAGGTTCTTACCATGACGCACCTTGCCGGTTACGGTTTGTTTGCGGCCGTGGTGCTGATCTATTTCCGCACCGGGATCACGCTCTGGACCGATCCGCGCGTGCAGGGCGCATTTAGTACCGGAATCTTCCTGCTGATTCTGGCGGCCGCGGTGGCCAAGTCGGTGCAGTTCCCGTTGCATACCTGGATTGCAAGCGCCATGGCGGCGCCGACGCCGGTCAGTGCCTTGCTGCACGCGGCTTGCTACGTGAAGGCGGGCGTCTATCTGGTTGCCCGCATGCACTCGATCGGCCCGTGGCCGGCGGCGTGGGGACTGACTGTTTCCTGGCTGGGCGCGATCACCTTGCTGATCGGTGTGCTCTTTGCCCTGGCGCAACACGATCTGAAAAGACTGTTGGCTTTCCATACCGTGAGCCAGATCGGCTACATGATGCTGGGCATCGGGTTGGGAACTCCGTTGGGCATTGCCGCCGGTCTCTTCCACTGCTTCAATCACGGACTGTTCAAGGGTGGTCTCTTCCTCTGCGCCGGCGCGGTGCAGCATTCCTGCGGAACGCGCGACATGGATCATTTAGGTGGCCTCGGACGAAAGATGCCACACACCATGAAGATATGGCTTGTCTGCGCCGCGGGCATTGCCGGTGTTCCGCTCTTCAATGGATTTGTGAGCAAGTGGATGCTCTACAATGCCGCGCTTGAAGCTCATCAGCCGATCCTCGCGCTGATTCCGTGGGTGGGCAGCATCCTGACAGTCTTCTCGTTCCTCAAGGCAACCAGTGGTGTCTTCCTGGGCAGCGAGGGTTCTGCCACAGAGCACGCGCATGAATCCCATTGGACGATGCTGGCCGGTGGAGGCATTCTTGCCGCCGGTAGCTTGCTGCTGGGTGTAGCTCCGCAGTTGGCGGTGACTTATCTGCTGAACCCGCTGCTTCCGGCGCTCGGCTGCGCGCCGCTGACCGGTGTCAGTTGGTTCGGACTTTCCTCGGGCGAGGGCGTCTGGCTGGCCTCGGGTGGACTGGTGCTTGGCGTGGTGGCCTTGCTTGTCGGAACATTGATCGTCTGGGTGCCTTCGCTTCTGCGCGGTCCCGTAACCGCCGGTGGCGCACCCTCTGTTTTTACCGGTGGAGAAATGCTTTCTCCGGGCGCGCATATGGGAGCGAGTGATTTTTCGTATGCGATGAAGCATGCGCTGGCTCCCTTCTATCGCTTCTGCGATGTCGATACCGGATGGCTCTGGATCTGGCATTTGCTTGGCCGCATCGCGACCTCCGTTGCCAAACCGTTGGCCGCTGCGGAGAAGTATGCATGGGTTATCCTTCCCGTCCTCGCCGTGGCGATGGGTGCCTTCGGTTGGTTTGCTCCGGTGGGTAACATCGGTGCAATTTCGGCAGAAGCCTCTGCCGCACCGGCGATGAGCATTCTGGCGGCCGGAGTCGGAATCTCACTGGCGGGTCTTTTATTGGCCTCCTCGGCAGTCAAGGCTTGGCGTCGCTTGCTGTTTCCCTTGGCGTTGGCGGGTGGGCTTGCCGTGGGTGGAATTTTCGTCCATGGATCTCTGCTGCGGACAGGTCTTCTGGAAGCGGCATCTGTCGTGGCTTTGCTGGCGCTCTGGAAAAGCAGCGAGAAGCCGGTCGCGCGCTATGGCTACTTGCTGGCCATCGCGATTTCCGCGCTGGGCATGATCGGTGGAACGCTGGCTGCCGAACAGGGCAACGCGCACCTGGCCCTGGCTTTGCTGTTGCCGGCGATCGCGGTCAAGCTTGGTCTTGTGCCGCTTTGGCTTTGGCTACCGCTGGTTGCCGAATCCACGCCTGCTGTCTTGGTTGGCCTGGTGATCGGCGTGATCGACGTGGCGGCATTTGCCGAGGTCCTTACCCTGCGCACGGCTGAGCCCTGGCTGTTCGCCTCGACGCTGCCCTGGATTGCGCTTGGAGTTGCCTCGGCCCTGGTGGGTGCTCTGCTCGCGTTGGCGCAGCGGAACATCAAGCGGCTGCTGGCCTTTTCGACGGTCGAAGATCTGGGTGTGATGGTTGTCGCTCTTGCCCTCGGTGGCGCACTGGGAATCAACGGTGCCTTGATTGGCGCAACGGTTCATGCCTTGGCCAAGGCACTGCTCTTCGTCAGCCTCTCAGGACCGGAGGCAGGCGGAGCACAGCTCATGGATGCACGTGGATTGGCCTCGCGTCATCCGATGGGTTCGATCGGTTTTGCCATCGGTGCTCTGGCCGTGCTTGGCGTTCCTCCCACCTTGGGATATGCCGCGCACTGGCGTATCTTCACCGCGATGGCTGGAAACCCGGCGCTGCTCGCCACTCTGTGCGCAGCGGCCATGCTCTCCGTGGCGGTATATGCGCGTGCGATCACGCTGTTCTGGTGGGGCCCGGATTCATCCCCGGAGCGTCCGGTTCCGTACAACAAAATTCTGATGGCAGTTGCGGTTTTATTGTTGGTCATCACGCTGCTTGCAGCCGGACTCTGGCCACAGTTGCTCGGAGGTGTCGCATGAGTGGAACAGAACATGGCCTGATCTTTCGGTTGGTGGAGCGCGCCCGCCGCCGTTCCGCCTGGCTATATCACTTCAATGCGGGCGCGTGTAATGGCTGCGACATTGAACTGGTCACTTGCCTGACACCGCGCTACGACATGGAGCAGGCGGGCATCAAGCTGGAAGGCAGTCCCCGGCATGCCGATATTTTGTGCGTGTCCGGGCCTGTCACTCGCACAACGCGCGAAGCCCTGGAAACCATCTACGGACAGATGCCGGAGCCCAAAGTGGTCGTCGCCATTGGCTCTTGCCCTGCAACGTGCAATGTCTTTGCCGGGAGTCCGTTTATTGACGGCCCCTTGGACAAGATCATTCCTGTGGACATTTATGTCCCGGGATGTCCCCCGAGACCTCACGCCATTATTGAAGGCATCAGCCTGGCAATTGAAAAACTCGTGCTTCGCAAATCGGGAGCAACGGCGGTGAGCCAATGAATTCCCATCGTGCATTTCTTGCATTGCTGATCTTTCCTGGCTTGCTTACTGCGTTGCCGCTTGGCTGGCTGATGTTGGGCATCGAGCGGAAGCTGAAGGCACGCTTCCAGGGGAGAATCGGGCCGCCACTCTCGCAGCCCTTCTATGACGTTGTAAAGCTGCTGGCCAAGTGGCCGGTGAGCCGCGTGTCTTCTGATAAAGCTCTGTTGACCGGACTGCCTCTGTTGGCAATTGCAAGTATGCTTGGCGCGCTGGCTCTGCTTCCTGTCTTTCAAGGGGAGAGCGGATTTGTCGGCGACATGATCGTCTCGGTGAGTTTGCTGGAGATTCCGCCGCTCTGCTTCATTCTTGCCGGCTATGCCTCACGCTCCATTTATGGCGAGGTGGGAGCCACGCGCGAGGCCGTGGTCAGCATCGCTTCGAACGTGCCGTTTCTTACCGCGCTGGTGGCCATGGCTACCAGCGCAGGTTCGATGCATAACGCGCAGATCGTTTCCTCGACGCCGTGGATGGTTCGCATTCCCGCGCTGGCAGCGATTCTGTTTTGTCTGCCCATCAAGTTGCGCCTTAATCCCTTTTCCCTGGCCAACGCCGAGCAGGAGGTGCTGGCAGGTCCGCTGACGGAGTTCGATGGTCCGCGGCTGGCGCTTTGGGAGCTGGCGCACGCCTTGGAGTGGGTTGCGTTGATCGGCTTCGCGGTAGTGCTTGCCGTTCCGTACCGAAGCTCGCTCTGGTACGTGAATGCCGCGGCGTTCGTGCTGTTCTCGCTTGTACTGGTGCCGCTGCTGACTTTGCTGGCAGCCTCCACGGCTCGCCTCAAACTGGCGCAGGCAACCAGCATGATGTGGAGATGGGGCGGCGCTGTTGCCGCGCTTGCACTGGCTGCGGCGTTTTTTGTCCGCAACGGGGGACACTAGGATGCTGAAGATACTGAAGCTGATTGCCGGAAACCTGTTCAGCGAGAAGGCCACGGTTCGGTTACCCGGTATGGTGCCAACGCCGGATTTGTTTCGCGGTGCTGTGACGCTCGATCCAAAAAAGTGCATTGGTTGCGGCATGTGCGCCTATGTCTGCGTGAGCAATGCGGTCACCGGATCGGACCAGGAAAAGACCTATGCCTGGGACTATGAGCCGGGCCGGTGCACCTTCTGCGCGCGCTGCGTTGATCGTTGCCCAGGACATGCGCTCCACATGGATGCAGATCAGGTTCCGTGTTATGAGCATCCCGGCGAACGGAGTGCCCATCATCAGGTGATCTTCCATGCCTGCGCAGAATGTGGCGATCCGGTCCGTCTGGCCAGCGACGAATTGTTGAAGCGAGCCTTCGACCATGTGAAGGACGAGACGCGCGAACTGGTGCGCCTTTGTGAGCGCTGCCGCCGTCGCCGCCTGCAGTGCAACATGATGCCGGGCATCTTTTTTGAGAACAAGGAGAAAACGCGATGAGGGCGGAAGATACGCGATTGCAGATTGGCGGCACCTGGATAGAGCGTGCCGACGGGTGGTGGCTCACGGTGCCGGCCGCATCGGTTCAGGAGATTGCCCATACTCTGCTGAAGGCTGAGGCGCGCTTTGTGACCATGGTGGCGCAATCGGAGCCGAACCATGTTCTGAAGCTCTCCTGGCACTGGGATATGGAAGGCACGCTTCTTTCGGTGGTTTCGTTCCTCGACGAGGGCATTGCGGTTCCGAGCATCGTCGACACCTATCCGGGAGCGGATTGGGCGGAACGGGAAACTCGCGACTACTATGCTGTGACGTTCGAAGGTCGCAAGGACACGCCGACTTTGATGCTGCGCGATGACGATAAGCCAGGGAGATTTTTGCGCACGAGTGGAGACAGTCTATGAGTTACAAAATTCCGATTGGACCTTATCACATTGCCCTGGAAGAGCCGTACAAAATCGAACTCGAGTGCGAAGGCGAAAACGTAATCGGTTCGTCACTTAAGGTTGGCTTCAACTTTCGTGGCATCGAGTGGCTTGCCGAGCGTAAGAACATTACGCAGTCCATCGCCCTGTTGGAGCGCGTTTGCGGCATCTGCTCGAATGTTCACTCCATGTGCTTCTGCATGGGGCTTGAGCGCATCGGCAACATTGAGGTTCCAGAGCGCGGCCAGCATATCCGCACGGTGATGGCGGAACTGGAACGTTTGCACTCTCATCTGCTTTGGGCGGGCGTCGCCGCGGAGCTCATCGGCTTCGAGACGCTCTTCATGCAGATCTTCCGTCTGCGCGAGTCGGTGATGGATGCGCTCGAGTCCATCTCGGGCAATCGTGTCAACTATTCAATGAACCGGATTGGCGGGGTCAATCGCGACATCTTGGATGACACAAAGATTCGCGAGGTATCGCAAGCGATCCGCACCGTGACGGAGGGAACGCTGATTCCTCTGCTGACAACGGATCAGACTGTGATTGCACGCTGTAAAGGGGTGGGCGTGTTGACCCGCTTGGAAGCGATTGCCTACGGTGCGGTCGGCCCGGTGGCGCGTGCTTCGGGCGTCGACACGGATTTGCGTCGGGACCAGCCGTATCTTGCTTACGGAAAGGTTGAATTTGTCGTACCGGTGCAAACCTCGGGCGACGTGCTGGCGCGCGTGGTCGTGCGTGCACTGGAGATTGTGGAAAGCTGCAAGATCATCGATCAGGTGCTCGACCGTATGCCGCAGGGACCGATTCATGCTGGCGATATCTACTTCGTTCCAGAGGGAAATGCGGTGGTGCGCATCGAGGCTCCGCGCGGCGAGGTCTTCTACTATCTTGCGACGAATGGCAGCGATACACCGCTTCGGGTCAAAGTGCGCACTCCGAGCTTTGCCAACATTCCGTCGGTGGCCGCGATGGTTCTGCGGAATACGATTGCGGATGTGCCCCTGATTCAGGCTGCACTCGATCCATGCTATTCCTGCACAGATCGCTAAAGCATTTTTCCAATTGGTGTAGAGCGAAAGCAGGATACCGAGTGGTTTTTTTCTCAAGAAAAAGCCACCTTGCACGCAACTGAACACTGCACGCGTATTGGAGAAATGCTCTAAACCGGAAGGCTTGCGATGGACAGCAACGAAGTCAAAGCAGTTCCCGATCATGATCGTTATTCGCGGCAGATACGATTTCGCGAGGTGGGCGAAGAAGGGCAGCGTCTTCTTGCGCAGTCGCGGGTGGCAATTGTTGGTTGCGGCGCGCTCGGCAGTACGCAGGCGGAGTTGATGGCGCGTGCCGGCGTTGGTTTTTTGCGCGTCATCGATCGAGACTGTGTTGAGTGGAGCAACCTGCAGCGTCAGTCGCTCTATGACGAGACGGATGCTGAGGAAGCTCTTCCAAAGGCTGCGGCCGCTGCTCAGCGGCTCCGCAGGATCAACTCCACGATTGAAATCGAAGCCGCAGTTAGCGATCTGACGGTGGCGTCTGTGGATCGTCTTTTTGAAAATATCGATCTCATTCTGGATGGAACCGATAACTTCGCGACGCGTTATTTGATCAACGATTTCGCGCTTCTGCACGGCATCCCCTGGATCTATGGCGCAGCGGTCGGCAGTTATGGCCTGAAGATGCCGATCCTTCCAGGAAAGACCTGCTGCTTGCGATGCATGTTGCCTGTGCCTCCGGCAGGCGTGCAGGAAACCTGTGAAACCGCCGGCGTTCTGGCACCGATCACCGCGACCATAGCAGCACTGCAGGTCGCCGATGCCCTCAAGATCCTCACGGGGCACGCCGAGAGCTTGGCGAAGAAGATGACGATTGTCGACGTGTGGGCCGGCGACATTCTACAGGTTCCTCAACCGCAGGCGAGTCCGGAGTGTCCTGCCTGTGGCCGACGAGAGTTTATCTATCTGAGCGGAAAGCGCAGGTCTTCCATCTGCCTGTGTGGCCGCAATGCCGTGCAGATCAATGATCGCGAGCGTGAGATCGACTTGCAGGAATTGGCCAAACGGCTTGAACCCGTGGGAACGGTGCGCTTCAACCATCTTGCTCTCCGGGCCCAAATTGAGAATTTTGACATTACCGTATTCCCCGATGGGCGAGCGATTCTGAAGGGAACAGCCGATGTGGGCATTGCGAGAAGCTTGTATGCAAAGTACATTGGCAACTAGAGCATCTCTCCTGAAGGTATAGAGCGAGTCGATGCAGCTTCGTTGACGCGACCAGCAGGGAGCGGCAACTTAGCAAGACTCTCGCCACTTTACAGCATCAGGAGAGATGCTCTAGAAGGGATGCTGCCATGAAGAAGCTGTTGGAAAGAGTTTCGGAGAAATGCCGCGTCGTTTTCGTCCTCAGCGCACTGGCCATCGTCTGTTCTGTTTCGTTTGCCCAGGCACGTCTACGAATGTCGACGACAACATCGACCGATAACTCCGGGCTGCTGAATGTTCTTTTGCCTCCATTTGAAAAGCAATGTAGTTGCAAGGTCGATGTGATCGCCGTGGGAACCGGCAAGGCGCTCAAACTGGGCGAACAGGGCGATGTGGATGTTGTGCTGGTTCACGCGCGCGCGCTTGAAGATAAATTTATGGCCAGCGGTTTTGGCGTGAATCGCCGCGACGTGATGTATAACGACTTTGTCGTGATTGGTCCGGCCAACGATCCCGCTGACCTGCGCCATGCTTCCAGTGCGGCCGATGCCTTCCGGCGAATCGCGGAGAAACGGTCTCTGTTCATTTCACGCGGCGACGAATCCGGAACCCATCAAAAAGAAAAGGAGATATGGTCCGCTGCCCGGATTGCGCCTTCTGGCTCATGGTATCGTTCGGTCGGGCAGGGTATGGGGGAAGTCATCAACATGGCAACCGAGTTGCGTGGCTATACCTTGGCTGATCGCGGGACTTACAATGCGCTTCGCCATGGGAAGACGGATCTGGTCATTCTCTACGATGGCAGCCGCGCATTTCTGCATCCGGGCAAGTCCATGCCGGCGCTTACGGTGGAGCAGGTCACGTCCTTGACGGGAGCAAATGGGCTCTTCAATCCCTACGGCGTGATCGCCGTGAATCCCAAGCGATTTCCGCATGTGCGCTACGACCTCGCCATGAAGTTCATTGCGTATATCACCGGCCCCGAAGGGCAGAAGATCATCGCTAACTACCATGTGCAGGGTGATCCTGTCTTCTTCACCTTCAAAGGAAAATAGCGCGTGAGCTTCCTTTCAGAATCGTTTCGCATGGCGATTGCCCTGATTCTGTCGGGGGATAGCGATGTCCTCTCTGCCGTGGCAATTTCGCTCAGCGTTGCTCTCTGGTCGGTTGTCTTTGCTTCGGCCATCGGCGTTCCTCTCGGCGTTGCGGTTGCGGTAGGGAATTTCCCACTGAAGGGTGTTGTCCGTCTTGCGTTGAATAGCCTGATGGCGATGCCCACGGTCGTAATTGGATTGCTGGTCTACGGTATCCTCAGCCGGCAAGGTCCGCTTGGTTCGAGGGGACTGCTTTTTACTCCGGGGGCGATCGTGATTGGCCAAACAATCCTGGCGATTCCAGTGATTGCGAATTACACCCTTACTGCGATTCAAGGGGCAGATGAAAGAATTCTGCCGACGGCGCGCACCCTCGGGGCAAGCCGCCTGCAGTGCTTGCTGCAACTGGCGCATGAGGTTCGTTTTGGACTCGTTGCCGCCGTGATTGCTGGTTTTGGCAGAGTCGTTTCCGAGGTTGGCGTTGCCATGATGCTGGGCGGTAACATCCGCATGTACACGCGCACCATGACCACGGCCATTGCGCTTGAAACCAGCAAGGGAGACTTCGCTTTTGGCCTTGCCCTTGGCCTGATCCTCATTGTCGTTTCACTGGCGGTGAACTCGGTCTTGACCGTAGCGCAGGAGAGCTATCGCGCATGAGCATGGCGAAGTATCAGCTATCTTCGGTTCAAGCCTCGTATGGCAAGACGCCAGGTGTTGCCATCGATCAACTCACCATTGCTTCTGGAGAACTCTGTGTGCTGGTCGGTCCCAATGGATCGGGTAAGAGCACGCTGCTCGGCATACTGGCTTTTCTCGATCAGCCGGGTCAGGGAACGGTAAGTTTCGATGGTGTTCCTGTGAACTGGACGCAAAAAGAGAGTGTCTCTCTGCGCCAACGTGTGACCTTGCTTCATCAGAATCCCTACCTGTTTTCTGGTAGCGTAGCCAGAAACGTGGCATTTGGACTAACTGCCAGAGGCACACGTAAAAAAGAGGCTCAGAACGTGATCCATGAGTTTCTTGAGAAGGTTGGTCTCGACGGATTCGAATCGCGGACCGCACGCAGATTATCCGGAGGCGAGATCCGGCGCGTCGCGCTTGCTCGTGCCCTGGCTTGCCAGCCGGAGGTTCTGCTTCTCGATGAACCCATGGCGAATGTGGATCGCGCGAGTGCGGAGCTGTTTGAGTCGCTGATAGCTTCGCTCTCGGCGGGCGGCATGACAATCGTCATTTCCAGTCACGATGAACGATTGGCTGCAAGGCTGGGAGCCAGGATAATCTATCTCGAAGATGGAAAGCTGGGCCGCGCGCCAGAGCCAATGGCCTCCGCTTGTGAGTTGCACCAGAGTGAGGAAAACCATGCCAACTCTTGATGAAGCGCGACGGTTGATCCTCGGTCACACACGCACCTTGGGTACAGAATCGGTGGAGTTGCTCGAAGCTCTGAACCTGGTGACAGCCGAGGACATTGTTGCTCCATGGGATATGCCGCTCTGTGATAATTCGGCCATGGACGGCTATGCCGTGCAATCGTCCGATTGCCTGTCCGCTGTCCGCTTGCGAATTGCTGGAACGGTCATGGCGGGTACACTGTCGGACATCGCGGTGGAGTCAGGGAGTGCGGTCAAAGTCATGACAGGGGCGCGGATGCCCACGGGATCGGATGCCGTGGTTCCTTTCGAGAACGCAGAGGCGGATGGAGAATACGTAACACTGAAGGCTGTGGTCAAATATCATCAACACCTTCGTCTGAAGGGTTCGGATCTGCGCCGTGACGAAATTGTGATTCCCGCGGGCACCACGATTCGCGCGCCAGAGATTAGCATGATGGCCTCCTTCAACATGAGCCGCGTGACGGTCTTTCGCCGGCCCAAGGTCGCTATCCTCTCCACGGGAGATGAACTGGTTGAGGTCGGGCAAATTGTGGTGCCCGGCAAGGTCGTTGACAGCAACGGCGTATCGCTTGCCGCCATGGCAAAAGAGTGCGGCGCAATTGTTCAAATGCTGGGCATTGCGTGCGATACCGTGCAGAGTCATGTAGAGAAGATGAGCACGGGGCTGCAAGCAGATATCTTCATTACTTCAGCCGGTGTATCGGTGGGGGAACGCGATCTGGTCCGGCAGGTGCTCACGGATCTTGGCGTTTCATTCGAGTTTCATTCCGTCGATGTCAGGCCCGGAGGCCCAACCACATTTGGAAGAAAGGGAAACTGTCTGGTGATCTGCCTGCCGGGGAATCCTGTCGCTTCCATGATCATCTTTGCGGAATTGGTCAAACCGGCAATTCTTAAAGTGATGGGATACCGGCGCATCCTTCCATCCACGGTGCGCGCCATTCTTCAGGAAAGTGCATCGAAGCGGACTGGACGCACCAAACTTCTCAGAGTCCGACTGGAATCGAGCGGAGAGAAACTGCTTGCCTACAGCTCAGGGGAGCAAGCCACGGGCATGCTGAAAACCCTGCTCAGAGCGGATGGATTGGCGGTTCTTCCTGCCGAATGCGGCACAGTTTGCGCTGGGGAAGAAGTTGAAGTACACGTACTGTCAAGTAACGTGCTTATGCAACAGGAGACGATATGAAAGTGAGTGCTCGCAATACATTTTCTGGCACGATTGCGAAAGTCACCAAAGGCGCAGTGAATGCCGAGGTGCTTCTGAGCATTGCAGGTGGCGATCAGATCGTTGCCAGCATCACCAACAGCAGCGTTGAGAATTTGGCGCTGAAAGAGGGCGCTTCCGCGCTCGCATTGGTCAAGGCAAGTTGGATCATCCTCGGCAAGGACTTGGATCCTTCCAAAATCAGCGCACGCAACGTGCTGAGAGGAACCATCCGCAACATCCAGACTGGGGCGGTGAACTAGGAGGTTGAGTTGAAGCTTGCCGGCGAGACCGTTCTTACCTCGATCATTACCAACGGAAGCGTTCAGCGTATGCAACTTGCAGTTGGCGAGCAGGTATCGGCCGCATTCAGGGCATCCAGCGTGATTCTTGCTGTTGAGTAGGGTTATTCAGAGGAAGGAACAAATGAGTGAGTTAACACACCTCGACAGCCAGGGGCTGCCGCGCATGGTCGACGTTAGCGGTAAGCACGAAACATTGCGCCAGGCTGAGGCGGAAGCCATTCTCTGGGTCGGCGATGAAGTGATGAAAGCGATCCGCGATGGCCACACGCCGAAGGGAAATGTCTTTGAGACAGCGCGCATTGCCGGTGTCATGGGTGCCAAGCGGACCTCCGATCTGATTCCGCTCTGTCATCCGTTGAACCTTACTCATGTGTCGGTGGATATGGAGCAGCTCGACGACCGCATCGTAATTCATACCAGTGCGCGGACGCTTGGTTCAACTGGAGTTGAAATGGAGGCGTTGACCGCGGCATCGGTTGCCGGATTAACGCTCTACGATATGTTGAAAGCTCTCTCGAAGGAAATGCATCTCGATGGGCTCAGGCTGCTGGCCAAGTCCGGCGGGCGTAGCGGCGACTATCGCGCGGAGGCCTCTCATGACTAATGGAATACTTCTGCACGTTTGTATCTCCGAGAAGAAGGGAATTGCCAAGCATGAGGTTCCTTCTGTCTCCGTTCTCGTGGAGCACGGCGTCGACGGAGACGCACACGCCGGAGATTGGCATCGGCAAATCAGTTTGCTGGCTCACGCGGACATCGAATTCATGCGGGCAAAGGGGCTGAACCTCAAGCCCGGCGCATTTGGTGAGAATCTGGTGATCGACGGTCTGGATTGCGAGGAACTGGGCGTCGGCTCGCAACTTAGAATGGGGTCCGTGCTGCTTGAGCTGACGCAGATCGGCAAGGTCTGTCACACGCGTTGCGCCATCTACTACACCACGGGCGATTGCATTATGCCGCGCACGGGCTTGTTTGCCCGCGTTCTTGAGGGCGGCACCTTGCAGGCAGGTGTGCCGGTGCAAGTGGTGCGCCGGGTGGAGCGCGCCACGATTCAGGTGGCCGTCATCACGGTTTCCGATCGATGTGCGGCAGGTGCTACGCGCGACACGGCTGGGCCCGCGGTTGCGGAGATGCTTGGTCATGATCTTGGTGCGCGCATCGCATGGACCCGTGTGGTTCCGGACGAGGTCGATCGCATTGCCGCTGAACTGAAGGAGCTGTGCGACCGCCGGGTTGATCTAGTGCTGACCGTGGGCGGCACGGGCATCTCTCCTCGCGACGTAACGCCGGAGGCGACGCGCACGGTCATCGACCGAGAATTGCCGGGGCTTGCCGAGGCCATGCGGGCGTCATCGGCACAGGTGACTCCCAACGCGCTGCTCTCGCGCGCCATTGCCGGCATTCGGCGCGAGACACTGGTCGTGAACCTGCCGGGCAGTCTGAAGGCGGCAACCGAGAACTTGCATGCCATTCTTCCAGTTTTTTCCCATGCCGTGAAGATGCTGCGCGGTGAAGTGGCGCATCCCGCACAAGAC
>Ga0255352_1000382_pt1 | contig 24754 bp, 25 predicted proteins | sample HBST0metaG_FD_189939 | JGI IMG/M metagenome (GOLD analysis project Ga0255352, IMG submission 189939) | Peat soil microbial communities from Stordalen Mire, Sweden - H.B.S.T0 | ecosystem: Environmental > Terrestrial > Soil > Wetlands > Peat | place: Sweden: Norrbotten County, Stordalen Mire...
AGCCGGTATCGCGCGAGTTCCCTTCGTGGTGGGCATCGATCGCTATCTGCCCGCGGCCTTCGGCAAAATCCATCCACGCTGGAAGACTCCCTACGTTTCAATCCTCGTACAGGCAATCCTCTCCGGCGCCATTCTGCTCGGCAGTCAGTTCAACGAGACAACGCGCGGAGCCTATCAATTCCTGATCGACGCCGGAATCATCCTTTACTTCATTCCCTTCCTCTATATGTTCGCGGCGGTCATCAAGTTGGCTCATCGCAAAGATCGCCGTGACAATACTCACGCAGTTCTCGTACCCGGTGGCATCATGGGAACTTGGATCGCAGGCGGCCTGGGGTTTATCGTTGTCCTCGTCGGCATTCTGGTCTCGCTCGTTCCGCCCGGCGACTCCGCTAACAAGCTTGGCTTCGAACTGAAACTGGTGGGCGGCACGGTCGCTTCCATCGTGCTCGGACTTGTCCTTTATTGGCGCGGAGCCCGATCCAAGCGGTCGGCTTAGAACATGCTGTCGGCGCTAGATCCCGTGACCGCGGTCACTGTTCGCAATAACCGCGAAGCGATACGATCGCTCAATGGTTATCGATATAACTTTATCGAATGGCGTGTCAGCCAAACGACCAGCGCCCGTATCGATTCCTCAGGCGAGCCTCCAACGCTTGCCCCAATACCATCATTATCTGGTGGAGCTGGAAGCCCGCGGCATGACCCAGGTTTCCTGCAGCTTGATCGGACGTGATTTGAATTGTGTCCCCGTGCAAGTTCGCAAGGATCTGCAGTATACGGGCATAATCGGCAAGCCGAAAACCGGCTACTCTATCCCCGAACTCATTCGGTCAATTGAAACCTTTCTCGGTTGGAACAACGTAAACGAAGCTTTTCTCGTGGGCGCTGGCAACCTAGGCACGGCGCTTCTCGGCCATGAACGCTTCTCGCGGTTCGGTCTCCGCATAGTCGCCGCTTTCGACACCGATCGCAGCAAAGTCGGTCAATGGATCCACGAAAAAGCAGTCTTGCCCCTCGACGATTTGGTCGATCTTGCCCAGCGCATGAGCATCCACTTGGGCATCATCACAGCCCCGGCAGAGGTGGCGCAGCAAGTGGCCGATGAAATGGTGAAGGCAGGCATCCTGGCCATTTGGAATTTCGCTCCCGTCCGGCTCAAAGTCCCCGAGCATATCTTCGTCCATAACGAAGATCTCTACTCTTCGCTAGCCTCGCTGTCCTGGAAGCTGGCGAAACGGTTTCGGGTTCCGGTCACAGAGATCTGAGTACCTTTGCCGGCAAGTTTAGTCGCTTGGGCGTTTGCAGGACGCGGACCGAGCGGCAAAGTAACAACCGGGTCTTCAGCGCCAGTCACTCTAAATTCGTCCTCGCAGATTGAGTGTTAAAGCATGAATAGTTCGGCCATCCCCTCTGACAGTGATCCTATCGAAATTGTGGTTTGCTACGGCACTTCCTGCTTCGCGCGCGGGAACTCCGACAACCTCGCCATCCTGAATAGTTACTCGCAAAGCGCGGGATCGAATATGTCGGTTCGGCTGACCGGCAAGCTCTGCCAGGAACAATGCAAGGAAGGCCCAAATCTAATGATCGCGGGAAAACTACACCACGGCGTTACCACCACCAGACTGCGCGAATTGCTCCAGCAGCTAGGTGCGCGCCTCGAAGGCAATCATGGAACTGCTTGATCCCATCTACACCAAGAAGCGCGAATGCCAGGATTGCCACAAGTGCATCCGCGAATGTCCGGTGAAATCGATTCGCGTACAAGACAGCTTCTCGCAAGTCGTCCCCGGCTTTTGCATCATGTGCGGCAACTGCGTTCTGGCTTGCCCCAGCAGCGCAATTCAAGTTCGCTACGATCTGCCTCTCGCGGAAGCGCTCATGACCAGCGGCCGCAAGGTCATCGCCTCGCTCGATCCCTCGTTTGCGGCGCAGTTCCCGGGCCTGAAGCCTGCGAAACTGATTCACGCTCTCAAGCAACTAGGTTTCTTCGCAGTTTCTGAAACGGCGCTGGGCGCACAGCAAGTCTCCGCTAGCGTATCCATGTTGATGAAGAGTGATCCGCCTCGGATATTGATATCTTCCGCATGTCCTTCCGTCATGGATTTCATCAGCATGTACCACCCCGAGTGCCAGTCTCACATTACGAGCGTGCTGTCACCTTTGTTGGCACATTGCAAAATGCTGCGCGCCTATTACGGCGACGACATTGCCATCGTGTTCATCGGGCCATGCATCGCAAAGAAGAAAGAAGCTGAGACTCATCCTGAACTTCTCGATGTAGTGCTTACCTTTGAAGATCTTGTACATTGGCTTAACGCGAAGAGCATTCGCCTCGACCAAACTACCGATGATTCGGATGATCGTTTTGAGCCGGAAGCAGCGCAAGAGGGCGCACTTTATGCCATTGACGGCGGCATGGCACAAGGCATCGCCAAATGTTCAGGGCTAGACGATTCACATTTCATGTCGTTCTCAGGAATTGCGAATGTGGAGCGGGCGCTCAAGGATATTCCCGGCTGGAAGCCCGACCATAGCATCTTCCTCGAGGTAAATGCCTGTGCCGGCTCCTGCATCAACGGGCCCAAGGCGACACCCCAAACATCAACTGCACGTCGACGCTACGACATCGTTGAATTCGCAAAGTCTACAGGCGAGTCCCGCCGCATTGTTGCGCTTGATATTTCCAAATGCTATGAGGCCTCGCCGATTTCTCTCACAGACTATAGCGAGTTGACCTTGCGCGAAGCATTGCGTTGGGTCGGGCAGTATTCGGCCGAGGATGAACTAAACTGCGGCGGTTGCGGCTATGACTCTTGCAGGGATTTTGCCCACGCCCTGTTGGCTGGCAATGCCGAGCGGATGATGTGTGCGACCTACACTCGCAAGCTGGCTCAGAAAAAAGCCAACGCGCTTCTGCGGAGAATGCCTTCCGCGGTCGTCATCGTCGACGAAGACCTTAAAATCATCGAATGCAATCCCAACTTCACACGTCTGTTCCCGGATGAAAGCGTGCCGACAGAAGACACTCCATCCGCGACCTCGCGAGGCGTATTGCCGTTCGCCAATCTGTTCCGGCGCGTTCTCGAATCGGGCGAAGATATTGTGAGTCACGACATCCGCCTCAGACGGAATATCTTGAACACAAGTATCTTCACGATCGAACCACATACAGTTGTCGGCGGCATCTTCCAGGACATTACCGAGCCCACATTTCAAAAAGAGCAAATCATTGGTCGCGCCCAGCAAGTGATCGAGAAAAACTTGAAGACAGTGCAGCAGATCGCTTATCTACTTGGCGAAAATGCCGCCGATTCTGAAGTCATCCTCAATTCGATCGTGAGTTCCTTCCGCCCCGAAGAGATCGAGTACAGCGACGCGCAAGGAAACAATGAATAGCGCAGTCGAAAGCTTTATCGAAGTAGACTTCGGTCAGCGAGCCAAGAACGGCCAGTCGATCTGTGGGGATGTCTTTCTCTCAGAAAAGGTAAAACACGAAGGCCGCATCGTCTCCGTTCTATCCGACGGCCTGGGCAGCGGGGTGAAAGCCAGTGTGCTTGCGACTATAACGGCAACCATGGCTTTGAAGTTCACGGCCAGCGCCATGGATACGCTCAAATCCGCCGAAATCATCATGGACACGCTGCCCATCTGCAGTGTTCGAAAAATCAGCTACTCGACCTTCACCATTGTCGACATGACGAACACTGGGGAGACGCGAATCATTGAGCACGGCAATCCGCCGTTTTTGTTGATCCGGCCCAACGGCGAGTTGATGGTCACAAGAAGCGAAATGCGTCCCAAACGTTGGCAAGACCGCGTTATCGGGTTCTCCACTTTCGACGCACAGCGCGAAGATCGCATCATCTTTTTTTCCGACGGCATCACCCAGGCCGGCATGGGCGAATTTCGCACGCCGCGCGGATGGGGATTAGAGAACGCTGCCAAATTTTCCAGGGATCAGATTCAACGGAATCCCTTTATCTCGGCACGTGAGTTATCGCGCCTGTTGGTCGCGAAAGCTGAAGAGGTAGATGGTCTCACCGCCAAGGACGACATAACCTGCGGCGTCGTCTATTTCCGCAGCCCGCGGCAGTTACTGGTGCTGACCGGACCGCCATTCACGTTCTCGCACGATCGCGATCTCGGCAAGTTGGCCGAGCAGACTCATGGCCGAAAAGTGATCTGTGGCGGGACGACCGCTAATATCATTTCGCGGCTGTTAAATCGCCCCATTAAAATTGACACCGGTGAGCAACTCGATCCCAAAGTCCCTCCGTCGGCAAGGATGGAAGGCTTCGAGTTAGTGACAGAAGGGACTATAACTCTGAGTGAAGTTCTCCGTCTTCTCGAAGAGGGATTTGCTCCTGAAGACATGCGCTCCAATGCGGCCGTGCGACTGGCGGGGATGCTCCTCGATAGCGATATCGTGAAGTTTGCTGTCGGCACCAGGATCAATGAAGCACATCAAGATCCCAGCATCCCCGTTGAACTCGGCCTCCGGCGCAATATCGTAAAGCGCATTGCGCACCAGTTGGAGACCAAGCACATGAAGCGGGTTCTCATTCAATACATCTGAAGAGTGACCTTAGCGGTCCGTGCACGAGTAGCATGGGTCGCACGATGCCTGGATCAGCGGCGAATCAGCCAGTTCCTGCCCCAGCACTGTGAACCGCACCGTCGCCATATTCATGAATGTTGGCGTGCGAACGCGGACGCGTTTCGGAATATCTGTTCCATCGGAGACGATCTGATAGAGTACCTCACCACGAGGCGCTTCCACGCGGCTGATTGCCGTACCCGCCGGTACCTTGAAACGCGCAGCCGTGGGCGGCGTCGTGTGAAACGGTCCCTCGGGCAAGCTGGTGAGTGCCTGGCGCAGGATGCGGCAACTCTCCATCATCTCCAACGCATGAACCACCAAGCGCGCCTGTACGTCTCCCGCCGTCTCAACCGGCACGTTGAATTCGAATCGATCGTAGGCTGCATACGGCGATGCTTTGCGCAAGTCTTGACCAATGCCAGAGGAACGCGCTAGAGGACCCACCGCTCCCATGGCCTTGGCATACTCTGCGGTGAGAACACCAACTCCCTTGCAACGCGAAGCAACTGTCTTGTCTTCAAGGAAAATAGGAATAATGGTTCTGGTAATTCCGCGTTCCATCTCATCGAGAATCTGTAGAACCGCCTGCGGATCGGCGATGTCGCGATTGACCCCGCCGATGCGATTCATGCCATAATTCACTCGATTGCCGGAAATCGCCGAGAGTGCATCCATCACCTTTTCACGCAACGCAAAGCAAGCCATGAAGACAGTCTTGAAGCCGATGAGTTTGGCGGCTACTCCCGACCAGAGAAAGTGCGAATGCAGCCGTTCCAACTCCGAGAGCACAACACGAATATGAAGAGCACGCTCCGGTGGCTCTGCGCCTGTGAGTTGTTCGACCGCCTGGCAGAACGACAGAGAGTGCACATTCGAGCAGATTCCGCAAACGCGTTCTACCAGCGTGATTCCCTGCAGATAGTTGCGCCGCTCGGCAAGATACTCGATGCCGCGAAAGTTAAAGCCCACGTTCATGACGGCATCGCTTACCGTTTCGCCGTCACAAACCAGCTCCAGCTTATAAGGCTCTTCAAGTGCGGGATGATAAGGTCCAATGGGAATGCGGAAGCTCATTGCGCAATCTCCTTGTGCAGATTGATGCCAATCGCATCTCCCGCTCGAGTCATCAAAGGTATGGTATTCGCGCGGCCCGTAAACTCCACGGCGAAGTACTCATGCGTTTCGCGCTCCACCCAATCGGCAGCAGGCGAAAGATCGACGATGGTAGGGATTTGCCTCGCCGAGGTTGCCGTGATGAAGCTAATCAATTGACCATCGAGATCCCATTGGTAGTCGAGGCGAATCTCTCTGTCTTCACGCTCCATCGCGGTGATGGCCACGAAACGCGCTTCCAGTGAGAGCATGATGCGCGTCGTCGCTCTCAGATTAAACGTCTCCGGGGCCGTCAACCACCACGAACCATTCTTCCATTCCCAACACTCGCCGAGACCATACTCATGAAGTGTTTGGTCAAAACCAATCTCAGGGTTCGACATATCGATCCTCCTTCGGCGCTAATTCTTTGCCGGCGCAGCAGGCGCCGAAACACTCCCGGGCGCTGGAGCCGCAACAGCTTCCTTGGCCACAGCCACTTCCGCGACCGGCTTGGCCGCTGCAACCACGGGAGTCGCCGCAGGACGCACAGGACGCTTGCGCTGCATCGTTAGCACCTTTTTCAATTCTCCCTGAATGCTATAGAGCGGAGGAAGCTTTGACTCCATCGTCAAAGTATTCGGCTTGCAGCGGTCGATGCAACGGCCGCAAAACGTGCACTTGCCCGGGTCGTATGTCCACTGATAAGTATCGCCGCTCCGAATCACCTCGATCGCACATGTGGGACAGACGTAGGCACAGCTTCCGCATCCCACGCAGCGTTCCGCGTCGTTGAGAATCAAGCCGCGATAGTCATTACTCGTACATTGGTGTTTGTGCGGCAAACGAAACGACACAGGCCCGCGGCGAAGATTGTCAAAAATAAGACGGAATATATTCATGAGCGAAACCTCATGTAAATGGCCGACGACATGGCGAGAATTGCCAGGATCGCAGCCCAACGCCAGTAAAAGCGAATGGACCTCTGTAGCGTGAATCGCGCCGTGGCGGCTGCAATGCCAGAAAGCAGCAGAACTATGAAGAATGACAAAGCCACAAAAGAAAGATCGTACAACCACCAGGAAATGTTCACCGGGAGCACAAGGATGGCCACGAATCCAGTGAGTGCAACCCACTCCAAACCATGTGCCAGCTTCCATAAACCAAGTGCTGCGCCGGCGTATTCGGTAAGAGGACCGGAGTAAATTTCCTGCTCCGCGCTCGAAGTCGAAAACGGATTCAGCCGCAACTTTGCCGGTATGCACAACAGAATGCCGAAGACACCGATCCAATGACCGGGATTCGACGAAGGACCAGCCAGGTCGGCCAAGCGAAAGGTCTTCTCCGTCAAAGCAATCGTCACAATCGAGAGCAGGAAGACCACGTTATTGGCCACGCCCAGGACTGCTTCGCGAATCGATCCGATCTCTCCATAGATAGATCCGGATGTAAAGCCGGCGAGGATGAAGCAGATGGAAGGCAGTTCCAACAGAGCTACCAATAGTACGGTATCCCCAGAGAAACCAATACCCGTGGAAGAGACAGGCAAGAGTGCAAGCGCCCCCACCAGAGACAGGACAGATAGCGTTGGCCAAAGGCGCAGTAGGTTCGCTTCGATGCCATGGCGCGACGGCGTGCGCTTGCCTATTAGCTTGACGAAGTCATAGAAAGGCTGCAAGAGCGGCGGCCCAATGCGGCGCTGCATGCGAGCCACGGCTTTGTGTTCACCCCACACAAAAAACCAGCCGGCCGGAATCGCAAAGAGCAAGCCAGGAAATACGAAAAGGTGGATCAGTCCAGACACATTCATTTCTGCGCCATTCCTTTCGTAGCTTCCGGTACTCCGCGGTCAGCCAAAATCTGCGCCGCCCGCGCGATGCCATTGATGATCGCGTCGGGATGAGGTGGGCAGCCGGGCACATAGACATCGACTGGGATGTGCTTGCTGAGAGGGCCTTCGATCACCGGGCTGCCTGCAAAGACATTGCACGAGGCCGGACACGAACCTATCGCAACCACCGCCTTCGGCTCACAAACCTGCGCATAAACCGTCTTCACCGCTTCCAGGGTTTTGCGAGTGACAGGGCCGGTGATACAGAGGATGTCGGCATGGCGCGGACTGCCTTCAAGGTGGATTCCAAGTTGCTCAATGTCGTAACGCGGCGAGAGACATGTAACCAGCTCAATGTCGCAGCCGTTGCAGCTACCCGTGTTGAGATGAAATATAGACGGACTCTTTCGGCGGCAAAGGTGCATCAGTTGTTTCAGAATACTCATCGAATTCCTCCCGCCAGAGCAAGTACCGCGTTGGGCCATAGACCGCCGGCAAGTAGAACAACGATTAGGCCCACGATGACCAGTCGCAGAGCCGCCGGTTCGGAAATGGACGTGCCAGCGTCTGCTTCCGAATCTCCGGCGCCCCACCAACAGCCGGTGAGACAAAGAACGTATGCCACCAAAGCAAACATTGAAGAGAGTACAAGTGCCGCAAGCAGCCAATGGTTCATTTCCGCCGCAGTCTGGTAAAGCCTCCAACGCCCTGCGAAGCCCAGCATGGGAGGCACTCCCAACATCGCCAGCATGCCGGCGAAAAATCCGGCTGCGCTGACCGGGTAACGCGCGGCCAACCCTCGTGCATCATTGCCAAGCTTCCCGTCTGCTTCAGGAGCGCTGATGGAGATAAAGAGCAACGCCTTGGCAACTGCATGAACAACGGCCGCGATGAGCGCACCGCGCAGTCCAAGTTCCCTAGCCGACGCAATGCCCAGCAACAGGAAGCCCGCATCCTCAATGGTCGAGAGAGCCAGGAGCCGCTTCATATTGCGCTGCGTGAGCATAAGCACTGAGGCCAGCAGCGAAGACACGATAGCGGCTGTAATCCAGATTCCATGAGGGAGCAGCAACTCTGGATGCGCAAGCGCTGTGAGATAGAGTTCGCCAAAAGCTGCGATATCGACTACCGCGACGATTACGCCGATCACCAGCGCCGGCACTGCCTCCGCGACTGCCGGGAGCCACAGGAACAACGGCACAATCCCAAGCTTGAGTACAAAGCCGCTAAGCAGAAGCGCGCGCGCCCATTCACCATTGCCATGCCCGATTGCAACTTGACCTGCGATGAGGCTGGCAGCAGAGACGGCAACGACAGCGGTGTAGATCCAGGCCGCGCTACGATTGGCTGTTCGCCATACAAGCAACAAAGCCATTGCGCTTGAAATCTCCAACAACGCCATGCGCGGTACAGGCTGATGCATCCACATTGCGGCCGCAGAAGTTATTCCCGTTAACGCGAGAAGAGGCGCCAGCGGTCGCCATGCTTTTTGTGCGAGAGCCGCGATCAGAAGCGCGGCGAAGGCGATCCCGCACCCAATGCCAAGTGGAATCGGAATTACACTTGTGTCGCTTCCGATTGATAACGCGCCGCTCGGTAGCAGCCAGCGCAATGCGCAAACCAGCCCTAAAGCCAACCCTACCGTTGTAGCTACCGCGAACTTTTCGACCCATGCCACGACCAAGTCCAGCGCGCGAGAAATCGCCTGCAAGCCACGCCAGACTCCTAGGTAGATTCGATCCACGTCCATGGTCCGGTAAAATGGCGCCCAGGCTTTTTTCAAGATCGCGGAAAAGTCGCTGGCCGGAAGTCTACTCGGTCCTGGTATCGATTCGCCGCCGGTGAATACACCCACGCCTCCGCCGCCCGTTGCACCCGCATACGCCACGTTGCTTTCCATCGAGAAGGCGCGCGCTCTCGACATGCCTGCGAACATATAGAACAGAATTCCAGCGCCCGTCGAGACAACCGCCAGTACCAGTCCGCCCGTGGTCCACCATGAACCTGTTGCCGGTGTAAGACCGAACCACGAAACCTGCACCGTCGCCAAACCAAACAGCGGCAAAATCGGATTGATGATGTAATTCACCGCTAGTTGCGGAGCCAGCCCCAACACAATACTGCCCAGGCCAAACAAGCCCAGTGCCCATACCATCGTGGTTGGTGACTCGTGCGCATGGGCCGTCTGCGGTGTCGTCGGACCTAGAAATACAGCGCTGGTGGCCTTGACGCAGGAGAAAATTGTGCCCACGCTAACAACCCACGCAACGAGTGCCGGCACGCCCTGTCCCGCTTGCAGTGCCGCCGTATAGAGCAGCCATTTGCTAGCGAACCCGCTCATGAAAGGTACGCCCATCATGCTGCCGACGCTGATGAGCCACACAATCGAGGTACGCGGCATCCGACGTGCGAGTCCTCCAAGCTGGTTCATGTCGCGCGTTCCCGTGGCATGCTGCACCGAACCGGCCGCCAGAAACAATCCGCCTTTGAACAGGCTGTGATTCAAGCAGTGCAACAACCCAGCCGCGATGCCGAGCGGAGTCCCCAGTCCTATGCCGGTGATGATGTAACCAATCTGGCTGACCGTGTGGAACGCCAGCATACGCTTCAGATCGTGTTGCACCATTGCATACGCCACACCCACAACCATGGTCACAGTGCCCAGCCACATCATCACCAAGCCCCATGAGGCCGGCCACTGATTAAAGCAATGCATGCGCGCTGCAAGGTAAACCCCTGCCTTGACGTAGCAAGCTGCGTGCAGCAGTGCGCTCACCGGCGTGGGTGCGTTCATCGCCTCGGGAATCCACGCATGCAGCGGAAACTGAACTGACTTCGCAAGAAGCGCCACCAGCATCAGCGTAAAAACTCCGCCAGTAAAGGCCTGTGCAACGGCTGGATCGGTCCACAACGCACTACCGGTCCGTGCGTAGATGAGCAAAATTGCCGCGAGCAATCCGTAGCCCGCGAGGTGGGTCATCAGCAGCACCTTGCGCGCGCCTGCGACGGATTCCTTCTTTTCATACCAGAAACCCACCAAGCTAAATGAGCAGAGACCCATCGCTTCCCAGCAAAGATACAAGAAGAACAAATTGGCGCTATACACCAAGCCCACCATGCCGCATATAAATGTGAGCATGAATGCGTAAAAGCGTGTCGCAGCGCGGTCGTGCGCCATGTAGCCGATGGAGTAAAGCAGCACTATCGAACCCAGCGCAGTCCCCATCAGTGCAAACATCAGGCTCAGCGCATCCACGTGAAAGACCAGCGCCAGCGGCCCATCCCACGGCAGCACCATGAAGTCGATCGGACCGCTCTTATTGACGCGCACAAATGTGGCTATAACTGCCAGCAAACTAGGTAACGAGCATGCCGTGGCCAATATGCCTTTGGCGCGCGATGAAAGCACTCGTGCAGACAATAGTTGCAAGAGAATGCCGGCCAGGAGAGGCAGCATGGCCCATAGCACCAAGGTGTCAGAAGAAATTGTCATGATGCCTCCGGCTGGCTTTCTTACGCGGAGAAAAACCTTCGCGCGCTCGAACTGTTTTCATATAAGTGGCGAACTAACAAAACGCAGGTGAGTCCGCCACTTATTGGTTGCGAAACGTTACTTTGAAAGAACCGCCTCCGCCTCGACCGGCTCTTCTACTTTGCCTGCAAGTTTGCCTGCCTTCGCTTTATGAGCAGGAGCCAGCTTCGGCGCTGAAGCAAGACTTTCGGCATCGATACGATCGGTCAGTTCCACAAAGGGTCTGCCATAGAAGCTGTCGAGCAAAATCGCACGAAACTCCTTGATCAGCGGATACCGAGGATTCGCACCCGTGCATTGGTCGTCGAAGGCATCCGCAGCCACAGCGTCGAGCTTCGCCAGGAAGTCGGCCTCGCTCACTCCGGCTTCCTGGATCGATGCCGGAATGTCCAGTTCCTTCTTCAACCCATCTACCCAAGCAATCAGGTTTTCGACTTTCTCATCCTTGGTCGTTCCACCCAGCCCTAAGTATTCGGCGATTTCGACATAACGGCACCGCGCCTTTGGCCTGTCATACTGCGAGAATGCCGCTTGCTTGGTGGGATTATCGTTGGCGTTGAACCGGATGACATTGCTGATCAGCAACGCGTTCGCCAGTCCATGCGGAAGGTGGAATGCGGCGCCAATCTTGTGTGCCATCGAGTGACATGCGCCCAGGAACGCGTTGGCAAATGCAACCCCGGCCAGTGTCGCGCCGTAATGCACCTTCTCGCGAGCCTTGGGGTCCTTGGCGCCGTTCTTGTACGACGACGGAAGGTACATCTTCAGCAGCTTCAATGCCTGCAACGCCTGTCCATCGCTGAACTCGTTGGCCATGATCGAAACATACGCTTCGAGCGCGTGTGTGACCGCATCGATACCGCCAAAAGCAGTGAGCGATTTGGGCAGATTCATCACCAGATTCGCATCGATGATGGCCACGTTTGGCGTTAGTTCGTAGTCGGCGATCGGGTACTTCTTCCCCGTCGCGTCATCGGTGACAACTGCGAATGGAGTTACTTCAGAGCCTGTGCCCGAGGTCGTCGGAATCGCAATCATCTTGGCCTTGATGCCCATCGTGGGAAACTTGTAAATGCGCTTGCGAATATCCATGAAGCGCAGCGCCAGGTCCTCAAAGTCAACCTCGGGATGCTCGTACATCACCCAGGCAATCTTGGCTGCATCCATCGGCGAACCGCCGCCCAACGCCACAATCAAATCCGGCTGGAAAGAGTTGGCAACCTCCACGCACTTGCGCACAGTAGTAAGGTTTGGGTCCGCCTGCACCTGCGAGAAGACGTCCACTTCCAGGCCTTGCTTCTTAAGCGTGGCGATCAGATCGTCCGCATATCCATTGCGGAAGAGATAGTCGTCAGTTACAACCAACGCCCGTTTCTTCCCCGCAAATTCCTTCAGCGCTTCGGCAATGCATCCGCGGCGAAAGTAGATGGAACTCGGCAGTTTGTGCCACAACATATTCTCTGCGCGCTTGGCGACAATTTTCTTGTTAAGCAAGTGCTTCGGCCCCACATTCTCTGAAACTGAGTTCCCTCCCCAGCTTCCGCAACCGAGCGTGAGGCTCGGCGACAAACTGAAGTTGTAGAGATCTCCGATGCCGCCGTGCGATGAAGGCGTGTTGATCAGAATGCGCGAGGTCTTCATGTGATCGCCGAAATAATTCACGCGCTCCTTCTGCTGATCTTGATCGGTGTAGAGCACCGAGGTATGTCCAATGCCGCCCAGTGTCACCAGTTTGCTCGCAATCTCAACAGCGTCCTTAAAGTCCTTGGCGCGATAAAGGCCCAGGATGGTCGACAGCTTCTCGTGCGCAAAAGGTTCGGCGTCGGTCGCATCGGTTACTTCGCCGATCAACACCTTGGTCGTCGCTGGAACGCTGATTCCCGCCAACTCGGCGATCTTCGGTGCTGCCTGGCCAACGATCTTCGCATTCACTCCGCCATTGACCAGAATGATGTTCCGAACGGCCTGTGTTTCCTTCTTATCGAGGATGTAACCCCCATGACGGGAGAAACGATCGCGAACTGAATCGTAGATCGAATCGACCGCAATCACTGCCTGTTCTGACGCGCAAATAACACCGTTATCAAACGTCTTCGACATCAGAATTGAAGCGATGGCACGCGTTTGGTCCGCTGTTTCATCAATAACTACCGGTGTATTGCCGGCACCCACGCCGATCGCCGGCGTTCCGGAAGAATACGCTGCGTGCACCATTCCAGGGCCGCCCGTGGCCAGGATCAGCTTGACCGCCGGATGCCGCATTAATTGGTTCGAAAGCTCGACCGTCGGTTCGTCGATCCATCCGATAATGTCTTCCGGAGCCCCCGCACGCACGGCCGCTTCAAGCACCAGGCGAGCGGCGATGCAAGTACACTTACGGGCACGAGGGTGTGGACTAATGATGATCCCGTTCCGCGTCTTGAGGCTGATCAGCGTCTTGAAAATCGCCGTCGAAGTTGGATTCGTGGTCGGAATGATGCCGCAGATCAGCCCCACAGGCTCGGCAATCGTAATGGTGCCGGCTTCGTCATCCTGGCTGAGAATTCCGCACGTTTTCTCATCTTTGTAGCTGTTGTAGATGTACTCGGAGGCAAAGTGATTCTTGATGACCTTGTCTTCAATCACACCCATTCCCGTTTCCTCTACGGCTAACTGGGCCAGTGGAATTCGTGCATCTGCAGCAGCGAGTGCAGCGATCCGAAAAATGTGATCGACTTGCTTTTGCGAGAAACTCGCGAACTTCTGCTGAGCAGCTTTGACGCGGGCGACGAGGGCATCCAACTCTTCTTTGTTGGTTACTCGGCTTCCGTGTTCCGGATGATTTGCTGAAAACGCCTCAAGATTTGTCATGCTCTCCTCTTCGATCACTTGCTTGAGTTCTGAATCCGTTGCGCGGCAAGATTTGAATTGAAACGGCGACGCTCGGACAGCCGACAGGAACCTTCCTGCGGAATTATCGGCAGCGCATCGCGCCTGCCTGAGAATTGATTCGATAAAGTTATATCGATATCCATTTAGCGAGTTTAAGGGCGGCATTGCTTCGAAACAGTGATAGCGATCACATAGTCAGCCGCATACTCGCCGCGAAGCGATAAAGTCTTTTTCTATGAATCGGTTAACCGGCGAGAAATGAAAAACCGAGATGGATGTTGAGCGACTGACGAACCTGAGACTGCGTCGCATCGGGCTTAGCTCACGCCACGCAACATTCGAGCTTATTGAAACACCGACCAAGTCGAAAACATGTGGCCTCAATCGAAGGGGCAGATAGGCGCAAGCCCTTGGGTTTCGATTCTGAATGTTCGAGTGAATGCACAACTTTGGTAACGTACGATGCCTCGTTAAGGCATTGCTGAACTGCACCGAACACCGTTAAGTGCCGATAATCGAAGAAGCAGTCTATTTATAGCCCACCACCGCAAGTAAGGGCCCTGCTGTATGCGCAATCTGTCCCTGAAGTGTCGAGTCCTGTTGTGGACGATGGCATGTTTGCCAATCCATGCACAGATAAGTGCGCACACTCCGCTCTTCGCGCCTCCGTCGGAAGTGACAAGTGCGGCTGTCATCCGCTCTCTGAGTGCCGAGCGTGCAAAAAATGCGATTCCAGTGCATGTTCTCGGCGTCGTCACTTTTTACGACCCCGTCCAGCAGCTATTGTTTTTTCAGGATTCAACCGGTCCCATCTATGTTGATGTCAGGCATAAAGTTCCAGTAATCGCCGGTTCCCGTGTCGAGATATGGGGCACAACCGGACGCGAATACAGCAACCAGATCGAACCGGCTCAAATCCGCGAAATCTCTCGAGGACCACTCCCCAAGCCGGTTTCAGTCGACTATGCGGCAGCTTCCAATCAGAAAAATGACTGTCGCTTCGTCACCATGCAAGGCATAGTTCGCTCTGCAACCCGGCAGAAGGTCGACGATTGGTACTTGTACCTCTTTGAGCTCGAGGTTGAACAACGGATCGTTGAGGTCGCGATCTCCAATTATCCCAACTTTGACCCATCCAAGCTGCTTGATGCCACGGTTCGCGTCAATGGCGTCCTCGGCGGCAGGCTCGATGTCAAAAATCACATTCTTGGCCTCGTACTTCATGTTTCCGATGCGAGCGAGGTGTCCGTCTCCGATCGGTCCATTCGGCCCTCCGAAGACTCATCTGCAAATTCCCTCGATGCCCTGCTTAGTTCAGATCACGCGCTCATCCGTTCCGAGCGCCTCTATACACGGGGAACTGTCACCTTATACGATCCGGGCGAAAGACTGGTGATCAAGAGCGGCAACGACAGCCTCTATATCCAGACCCGGCAGCAAGATTCCGTTTCTATCGGCCAGCTCGTCGAAGTCACCGGCTTCCCCACTGCCGTGAATGGCTCGCCCGCGTTGGAAAGGGCGCAGTTTTGGCCAGTCGGCGGAACTTCCGCCCTGTCACCCCGCAGCATCTCTTTCGCCGACGCCATGAGCGGCAGCTTTCGCAATGAACTGGTCACGTTAGAAGGCGAGATCGTCTCCGAAACCCGCGAAGAGCATCTCGATACGCTCACCCTGCGCTCGGGCGATCATGTCTTCCAGGCCGTATTTCCCAAAATACCCGACGATCCCGATCCCATTCCCGTCTACCCGCCCGGAACCCGCATCCGTGTAAGCGGCGTATGCATCGTCCACGTTCGCGGATTCTGGGGAGTGGTCGAAAGTTTTCAAATCCACTTGCGCTCTGCCCGCGACGTCAGTGTCGTCTCCGCAGCCTCCTGGTGGACCGTCCGGCACATGCTCGTTGTCACCTCCGGTTTGCTCGTGGTGGTCTTGATGGCCCTGATATGGGGCCTGTGGATGAGGCGCCGTCTTTCCGCCCAGGAAACCCTCGTCCGTAGCAAAATCGAATCCGAAGCAGCCCGACTGGCCGTCCTCGCACGCCTGGCGCAGCAGCGCAGCACCATACTTGAGCTGATCAACAGTTTCGAGCCGCTGCCCGGCCTGCTCAACGCCATCCACGTTTATGTCGCCGAAATGTGGCCCCAGGTCTTCAGTTACTCGCATGTACTCCAAAATCGAAAGCTCGTCCTCATTGGGCAATCTCATCTGTCCGCGGAGGACGCGGCCCGGCTCGAATGCATTGATCCCACCCATAGCTTCGAGGCCTGTGCCGGCGCCGTTCGCGCTCACTCGCTGGTCCCTCCCGCCGAATCTGCTCGCGTCTGGTCACGCCTCCTCGTCTCCAGCCAAGGCGAAATCCTGGGCACGATGACCTTCGAGAGCCAAACCGATCAGCCCGTCCCGCTCCATTCCGAGGCCTTGAACTTTGGCTGCAACCTTGCCGTCATTGCCATCGACAACAGGCGCCTCTATGAAGACGTGGTCCACCGCTCTCAGCACGATCAACTTACTGGCCTGCCCAATCGCACCCTGCTTGAAGCGCGTCTCGAACAGGCCCTCGACGAAGCACGCAAAACTGAAACCTTCGCTGCTCTTCTCTTCCTTGATCTCGATGCCTTTAAACGCATCAACGACAGCTATGGCCATCGCGTCGGCGACCTTTACCTGTGTGAAGTCGCCGAGCGCCTGCAAGCCGGTCTGCGTGACTTCGACACCCTGGCCAGGGTCGGCGGCGATGAATTCATTGCCTGCATTGCCGGCCTGTCTGACACTGCCCAGGCATACCAGATCGCAAACCGCCTCGTCCAGACCATGCACCGTCCGTTTTCGATTGAAGGCGCTTCGATTCGAGGAACTGTCAGCGTCGGAATGGCCATCTTTCCCGAGTCAGGTCACACTTCCGCCTCCCTCACCCGCGAAGCAGATGCAGCCATGTATGCAGCCAAGCGCGCCGGCGGCAACCAGATGTCTTCCCCAAAAACACAGAGCGACATTATCGCCGCCTGCAAAGGCTCTGGGAGCTAGTGCCGTGACCGCGTGAATGAGTAATTAAGCTTCTGGCGCGCCAGCTTTCTGGTGAACTTCCATTGGATCTTGATTTTGTCACGGTTGGCGCGGCAATTCCAATCCTTGGCTTGGCATCGCAGGGTGGAGATATCCCCAGTCCTTGGCTTTCCAAGGCACTGGCGACTGAATATGCCAATCTCGATGTCAGCCTGGTTGAATCAACTTCCATGCTTTGGCGTGTAGTGAACAGTAAAGCGATCCCACAACCATCCTCCCGCCGCTTCGCCGAAGCGATCCACCAACGCCTTGCGGGTATGGGTGCTCAAGTTGTCCATGACCAGATGGATGGTGTCGGCGGCTGAATAGTGCGCGGCGATCTCCAAGATGAAGTCGGCAAACACGGGGAACGAGTTTGCGTTTGATCACTTCCTCGGTCAACAGTCGCACCGTCCAGCGGGCACGCCCCTCGGGCGGAGCCGAACAGACCACGGCGATGATGCGTTGCTGCTCCTGTTGATCCAGACCGGGAGCCTTGCCAGGACGGGATGCATCGAACAATGCGCGCTCCAGGCCGCCATCGATATATCGCTTTCCGATCTGCCACACGGCCTTAGCAGAAAGCCTAAGGTTGATACCCACCGCGGGAGTGGACTGGCCCCGATCCATTTGACGCAATGCTAATGCGCGCAAGGTTGTGCGCACTGCTTGCAACCCTCCTCCCAATAACTTCTCTACCTGCTGCCGATCTCGTGGCTTCAGTTCAATCTTCAAGGCGCTTGCCTCTGCTCATACTTCAGAAATACAGCCTGAAATGGCCACCGAAAAGTACCTCCGGTGATTACCTTTATATGTGGTCATATCACTAGCAGCAGCATGGATATGTCGAACCGATTCGGGCCGGCAAAAGGTCGGGGGCTATGTGCAGATCACGCACGACGGGACGGTCAAACGCGGACACTTGATTGCCCAGGGTGGTCCAGATGCGGCTCTTTTCACGGACGGGGTAAATGTCCACTTCACGGAAGGCACGAGCGACGCTCCAGAGCTAGCCGAGGTTTCCGCTTTGGGTGGCGAGACGGCGAAGATCCCAGTGAGCTTTGGGCAACCGGGTTATCACGATTTCAAAGTCGAACATCACGTTGGATCGCGGCGGATTCGCGTACGCCATCGAACCAGTTCAGCTTGCCAACGGCGTAAACGCAACCGTGGTGCGATGGGGAGCAGCGGTTAAGGGAACGGCACAATCCATCATTGACGATGCAGAGGGAATCAAACATACCGGCAAGCCGATGAACAAGGTTGGCGAAGCCGGGACGTTTTTAAACTAAGAATTGAAGAACGGTCCAAGAGCAGCGCGGGAGATGATCGAACTTGCGCGGCAACTGGGCATCCATCCAAAGACGCTGGAAAGGGCTCGGGATAAGCGCGGTATCGTGACAAGCAAAGCGGGCAAGGATGCGGGATGGATGTGGCACTATCCGTTCACGCTGTCTTGATTTCTTATCGACTTGGGAGTTTCTGCACCTGTTGATCTATATTGAGAAAACACTTATTGAGGATTCGCGCCGCCTCCAATTGTCAGATTATTGTGTACCGCTACAACGCCCGACACTTGGCTGGTGTATCGCCTGCCAAAGCTGTTCCAATGTTTCGTAAGCGTGCTCCGAAATGTCGTTAGGGTCCAGCCCTGAACCCGATGGGTTTGAATGCGGAAAAGTCAAAAGCCCATACTTGGCGGTTGTCGGACTTGAAGAGAACTTGACGGCCAAAAGGTTGATATTCTTGGCTGCTATTCTGGACGCTTCCCCCCCTTCGCTGGCAAATGCGCCGCGCTGCGGCAAGTGGCGAATTCACGGCAAAGGGGGAGTGTCGGCCAGCCGGACTTCAGCCCATTTGGAAGACGACATTTCGAGCAGTGCAAAACCAGCCAAGACGACAGCACAATATATGTCTTCTTCGTTCTTCTTCCGTCTTCTTCGGCGTTGAAGGCGACAGAAGAGGACAGTTTATTTGAATGGTGAAATGGTGTCGCCTTCATGGGCAGGAGTCCTGCTGCGCCCCCTATGCCGGGAGCTAAAAAAGCGTATTAAGCGCCGTGTGCCGCGCATTAACGATGCCGGTTAACGCTGTCTGCCGACGTTGGCAGGATCGCCGCTTGCTTTCTGGCACGATTCGGCGGAGTGGGTCTGCTGAAAGGCTCTATGACGTACGCTTGACGTATTCGGCTTGCTCCGAATAGTTAAGCTGTTGAATCTATTAGCGTCCACGACGGTTCACGGCGTCCGTTGTATGGGAGCCCAAGTTCGCCAATCGCAGCGGGCTGGTGGCAAACATTTACAAGAACTGGCAGGTATCAGCCATCGTCTCGGCGCAGTCTGGCAGGCCGTTTAGTCCGTACTGCTCTGCCTCGTCTAAGCTGTCCCACGACGCATCTGGAAATTTGATTGACCTTGGGTGCGACTACAACCTGGATGGAGGCGGTGGCATCGGAGCAGGATTCTACGACCGCCCAAATGCCCCTGCACAAGGTGCAGTGAGGAAGTCTTTCAAACAAAGCGACTTCATTAATGGGCTCTATAGCCCGACGGTCTTTCCGCAACCAGTGCTTGGCACGGACGGGACACTAGGCAGGGACGTATATCGCGGGCCTCGCCAAACCACCACTAACCTGGCACTGGGACGCAATTTCAGCATAGGCGAGACCAGAATCCTGCAGTTCCGAGCTGATGCATTCAACGCGTTCAACAATGTCAATCTCTTCCTGCCTAATAACGATCTCGCGCTCGCACTGCAATCCAATGGTACGTACTCGAGCACATCGATATTTGGCAAGTCAACAAAAGCGTTCGATCCTCGCGTTCTTCAACTCGGCGCCAAGATCGTCTTTTAACTGCTGAGGAGGCATTCCCTTTGCCTCCTCTCACCTTCCCGACATCCGACAAGGAGCTCAATAATGGGTCTGCGCAATGTCCGCGCGCTTGTACTATGTTTGACCATCGGAACCTCAACTGGATTTTGCCAGTATTGGTCACAGCCGACACCTATACGCCTGCATCCTATTCCCGTGGCCACTCTTGAGAAGCAGGCGCGAACCCAGGTCGGAGCAAAAGCGCGCGTCGATTTGAGCGCTCCGATCACTGGTCTGGTTGATCCAGCCGATAGCTTGGAGCCCGCAGGCAGTCAGAACGTACCAAATTACGTTAAAGCATTTGCGTCGCGGCCGGGAGCTCCAGCAGCGTTCGCGCACGTAGTCAGAACTTTTGTCTACGGCGGACTCGTGCAGCCGGAAATCAAGATGGGCATGGCCTTGCGCGTGGCTCAGTTAAATTCCAACCCCTATCTTGCAGCTCATGCCAAGCGCTTGTTGCGCTCCACAGACAATGGCAAGACCATCCTCGCGGCGATTGCGGCAGACAAGATCGCGTCGCTCCCTGTTGAGCAAAGATTGGCGCTTACATACGCTGATGAACTGTCGCCGGAGTTTGGCGGCGTCGACGATCGAACCTTTCGCGAAGTGCGCGGGTATTACAACGACTCACAGATCGTCGAACTCACTTTGTCCGTATGCTTTTTCAACTACTTCACTCGTCTTGCGGAAGGGCTGAATCTTCCTGTGGAAGAATGGGTTCTTCAAACACCGGCACATCCTGATGTTCCTGTATTTCATCCCTACGCAGGCCGAGTTCCGTTCCTCACGGATGCTCATCTGGCTCTTTTGAATTGGGACCAGGATCCTCCCATGAAGGAGATGGCGGAGCGGACCAAGGCTGGGATGGACATGTATCTTCCCAACTCTGAGAGGACCATGTTGTGGTCCCCCAATCTCCCCGAAGCATGGTGGGCCTTCAACAGCATTGCGTCAAAGACACCCTCTCCATTGCCGCGAACCATTCGAGGTTACGTGACTTTCGCGGTCGCCACGTCGAATGGATGCCGGTACTGCACCCTTCACACGCTGTTGGGTCTCCGCCATGCTGGGGTCGACCCCGCGAAGTTGCTGGCCATGAAAAAGGACGACTCGCAGCTCAGTCTGGAAGAGCTAACTGCCGTTCAGTTTGCCAGGAAAATCACGCGACGTCCAGGAACGACTACCGATGCGGACTGGTCAAAGCTGGTCATGGCGTTCGGAGAGCGAGAAGCAGAAGACATCCTTCTTGGTGCGTGCGGCATGAACTATCTCAACCGATTCAACGACGCCATGCACTCCCCGTCTGAAGATAACGCGATCCAAACTTATCGCGAGGTTTATGGTGGCGATTGGACACCGACCCCGGTCTCAGCCCTTGCCAAGTGATTACGCAGCGGCGAACATCTCGGCAATTTGCTCGGCGCATGCGAACTTCGCTATGGATCGGAATCCGAATGAAACTTAGCTGCCTTCTCGCCCCTGCGCTTCTCTTAGCGGCAGGACCATGCCATACACGTGCGCTGAGTCCCTCAGTCGATAAGGCGGCGATGAACTCGGCTTCGTCCGTTCGTCCCGTACCTCTAGCCGTTCTCGAGGAGGAAGCACGCAAGAGTTTAGCCGCGCGGGCGAGGGTGAGTCTTGAGAGTGACAGCGTCGGGCTCATTGCGCCTAGTGACGATCTGGAACCGACCGGCGGCGGCCGCGTCCCGAATTATGTGAAAGCCTTTTCCGACCGACCCGGAGTGCCGGCGAGCGTGGCTCATCTTATGCGCGTTGTGCTTTATAGCGGCTCTGTAAGGCCCGAGACAAAGATGGCAATGGGAATTCGAGTAGCTCAGCTCGACCACAGTCCGTACGTGGCAGCCTACATGGAACATCTTTTGCGCGCTACCACAGATGGTGTCTCAACCTTGGCCAATCTTCGTTCCGGCAGCGACGCCAGGCTTCCGAAAGACGAACAAATGGCTCTCTCGTATGCCACCGCCATGTCCACAGATGCGAGTAAAATCCAGGATTCTGGATATCGCCAGGTGCGAGCCAATTTTGATGACTCGCAGATGGTTGTACTCACGCTCTCTGTGTGCTTCTTTAACTACTTGACCAGGCTAGCCAACGCGTTCAATCTTCCGGTCGAAGGTTGGAGTATGGCTGTCGCTGCCAAGACGCCAGAAAAGTCCAATGCGCACCCAGCAGGGCGCGTAGAGGTCCTTGATGATGGCAGGCTAAAGCTCTTGAGCAAGGGCGATGCCTCCTTCAAGGACGCCGAAGCTCGCGGCCAATCTTCGATGGGGATAGGACTTCCGCACGGCGAACGCATAATGCTGTGGTGTCCCGATGTGCCCCAAGCATGGTGGGACTACGGAAAAGTCCTTGGGCCATCCGTTACACTGCCACGTATTTTCATGCGCTATGCTTCGCTGGCAGTTTCAACAGCGAACGGTTGCCGTTACTGCACACTTCACGTGCTCCTGGGCTTGAAGCGTGCAGGTGTAGATCCGTCGAAGCTCTTTGCGATGAAGACAGACGATGCCGTGTTGAGTTCCGATGAGCGTGCGGTGGTCGAATTTGCGCGAAAGTTGACGCGCAATCCAGGGTCGATTAGCGATCAAGACTACGGTGAGATTACAGGGGCATTTGGAGAAAAGGGAGCTGCCGACATCGTTCTGCAGACCGCCTACTTCGCCTTCATGAATCGATTCAATGATGCCATGAAGACGCCCTCCGAGGACCTCGCAATTCAGAACTATCGAGAAATCTATGGCTCTGATTGGCAGCCCTAAGCGCCAATCGCTGGATCATCGACGCCATAGCGTCCATTCCCGGTGTCGAAGCAGTGGGCTCGACAGCATGCGCATCGAAAAACCATGACCGATCTGGGCGACCTGTAATACGTCGCGCGCGGTCACCTTGCGCCACACACGGCCCGTCGAGCCTGCCTTGACGACTTCGTATGGGTGCACCTGCATGACGAGACCTACGGGCACGATTCCGAACAGCAATCCGCCAAGGAGAGCGAGCGCCAGCGCCATTACATAGATACGGATATCCATCGTGACCGGGATATGAATGGCGCGCCCGCAAATGGATGCCACGTGCTCAGCCTATGCAAGAGCCGCATGCCACTGAATACGCCAAACGCGCCGCCGTCGACGGCTAACAGCATGGCTCCTGTCATGAGCTGGCGCAGAATACGGCGCCGCGGCGTGCCACTTCCCCAGACTACAATTTTGTTTTGATTAGAAGCTTTTGCCTCGGCAACTTTGCGCATCAGCGCCGGGAGCACATGCGAATTCGCAAGATCGTAATTATCTTCGGACCCATAGAGATGAGTGGGCATGGCCGCCAGGTATCGCGTTCCATATCTATACCTACTATCTCGGTGATAGCTGGAACACGCCATCGTCCTTGAGAAACGGCTTCCAGTTGATCCATCAGACCTGTGTCGGAAGCAAGGGAGCAGGATTATTAGATCTCCGCAGAGAGCGACGGACTGACCCGCACCAATTCCCGTTAAATTGCCATTTAGCCTTCCCTCCTCTGATTGTCTGTGCGCCAAGGTGGGCCACGGAGTCCTCGTGGAATCGTGCTCCAGTATGTTAACTAAAATGAAAGGCGAAAAACGGCAGCTCTCGTTAAATAAAAGTAATGAATTGTGGGAGAATTTTGGAGGCGCGGGCCGGGATCGAACCGGCGCATAAAGGTTTTGCAGACCTTTGCCATAATCCTTAAACCCCAGTATTCATGCGGGTTCCGCGCCATAGTCCTTCAATTTGGTCCGACTTTGGTCCGACCCCCTAAAAAGCTAAGAGAATCTTGCGATACCCAATTGGTTGCCATCCGCGCCAGTTTCATACTCCCGTGCTACGGCCGATGGCCGCCCTCGACGAGGACAACTCCCGCGCATAGAGTTCCACCGCGTACATACCTCCGGTGTCCCACGGATAACACAACTCTCTACGAACCAGGTCCGTTACCGCCTCGAAGCCCGTTGTCCGTGTAGCCAGAATCTGGCTGTGATCTATTTTGCTCCGGCGCGTACATGGGTTAACCTGGGGTGAGCCGGCAGGCTAAGTGGTTGCGGGGGCTGGATTCGAACCAGCGACCTGTGGGTCATGATTATTAAATGCAGTTATTTCATAGAGTTAGCGGGCATGGTTGGTTACCATAAGCAATCTTGAGAAAGATACAGGAATTTCAAAGAGTTTCGTAGATGGTTGAAGTTGGGTTGGCTTGAGCGGCCGTAGCTTTCGTCAACTAGCTGCAGCATTCCTGACTCCGAGTCCCTCACGCCCTCTTCAAACATCGCTGCGGTGCTCAGCACCGCAACGGCATAAAAGGTGAACGATGAACCCCAACGAATATCTGCTGAAGTTCTTCGCGGAACTGGAGCGCCTGGTGGACGGCCATGGCACCCGGCACGCGATCTCGACGACCCGCACGGGACAACTCGAGGTACGTCTTGGCTCAGGCGACTGGTATTGGGCGACACAGGTCGCGCTTGATGACGATCCGGTCAGGGCGGCACAAGAGGTCGCTAACGCAGAAAGACACTTCCCCAAAAGCATCTGATCGAGTCACAACGGTCAAACCGGAGAAATGAGGAGAGTGGAAGGTGAACGAAAGATTCAACGTGTGCCTCGGCAACCCAATGGTGATGATCTTCTGGAGCTTCGCGATGCTTCTCGTCTGAATCTCTATTGTCACTACAGCGCTCGGATCGGAATCTGAAGCACGGGCTGTAGTGGTTGCAGGATGGTGCGATAACGTTGAGTAACCTTGTTATAAATATCCTTCGTGTGCTTGGCGTGGATGGTCAGAACCAGCGCGTATGGAATTGATTCTGCGCGCAGATCGTTAGCGCCCGCCTTGCGCGCGTTGTAATGAATGTCAAAGGCAGGGTCATTGAGA